>Ga0067045_1027603_pt1 | contig 82746 bp, 63 predicted proteins | sample TerdegcTABiofilm_FD_59184 | JGI IMG/M metagenome (GOLD analysis project Ga0067045, IMG submission 59184) | Combined Assembly of (Gp0054472, Gp0054536) Wastewater bioreactor microbial communities from Singapore -Terephthalate degrading... | reverse complement strand
TTTTGGGGGTGCTTAACAACGAAAAATCCCCGCATCCGCCTTCGGCGTCTGCACCGGTCTTTTTGTTTTCATCCCTTCCTCGGGCAAGCCCGGGTCGGTCTGAAAACAAAAATCCCTCGCCGCTTTTGCGGCAAGGGATTTTTCGTTGTAGCGGGGGAAGGATTACTCGTCACATTGTTCCTCGTGATCCTTTTTTGGAGGTGCTTAACAACGAAAAATCCCCGCATCCTCCTTAGGCGTCTGCACCGGTCTTTTTGTTTTCATCCCTCCCTCGGGCAAGCCCGGGTCGGTCTGAAAACAAAAATCCCTCGCCGCTTATGCGGCAAGGGCTTTTTCTTTGTAGCGGGGGAAGGATTACTCGTCACCTTGTTCCTCGTGATCCTTTTTTGGGGGTGCTTAACAACGAAAAATCCCCGCATCCGCCTTCGGCGTCTGCACCGGTCTTTTTGTTTTCATCCCTTCCTCGGGCAAGCCCGGGTCGGTCTGAAAACAAAAATCCCTCGCCGCTTATGCGGCAAGGGCTTTTTCGTTGTAGCGGGGGAAGGATTCGAACCTTCGACCTTTGGGTTATGAGCCCAACGAGCTGCCACTGCTCCACCCCGCAGTTTTGAGGTTACAAATTTATAAAAAATTAAATTAATCTCAAAACAGATATCCCCGATTTAACAATGTAATTGCTGAGTTGTTTTTATTTTTGAGAAACAAACTTACTTTATTTTGCTAATTGAATAAAAGTTAAACCGCTATGCCAAGAGTATTTAAAGCAACAGATATTGAGAAAGAAGCAAAAGAATCCAGAAGAGATTATTTCGACCGTCACACTCCTCATGTTATATGTCCTGATAAAGTTAGAAAGGGCGAAAAATTTGAGGTAAAAGTTAAAGTAGGGGAGAATTATGTACATCCGGATGACCCTGATCATTTTATCAGTCTGATACAGCTATGGAACAGGGAAACCCTTCTTGCCGAAGCACGTTACTCTGCAGGCGCATACGGAAACAAACCAGCAAATTTCGAAGTGGGCTTTTATATCGTGGCTCCGGATGTAAACATGAACCTTTCTGCCATGTCGGTATGCACTAAGCATGGACTCTGGCAAAGCGATGACAAACCGGTAGAAGTTCTGTAACAGTCAGGCAGTTTGTTAATTTACCTGATAAATATACCTCAGGGGTGAGTTTTTATTATCTTTGTATGCTTTTTCAGACTGGTTTAATAAATGGCAAAAGAAGAAAAAAAGAAAAGAAGCTGGCGCGAAAAATACAGGTTTACAATTTATAACGATACAACCTTTGAAGAAGTCTGGAAGATCAGATTTACTCGTTATAATGCGTTCCTGATTGTATCTTTTATCGTTCTTATGATAATAGGCTCAACGGTATCTCTTATAGCATTCACAAACCTCAGGGAATTTATTCCCGGTTATCCCGATTCAGAAATGCGCCGCAACATACTTATGAATGCGATAAGACTCGATTCACTGGAACGGGAACTTGACCTGAGAGACAAATATTTTGCAAACCTGAATGCAATTATTTCAGGAAGACAACCTGTTGATATCCTTGAATCTCCGGATACAGGTAAAAAATACAGTAACATCCAATTTTCAAAAATGCCCGAGGTTGAGACTCTTAAAAAAGAAATTGAAAGAGAAGAACGCTTCAACCTTACTTTTCCTCGTTTATCTGAGCCTGAAGGACTTGCAGGATTGCATTTTTTCCCCCCTGTAAAGGGTATTATTACGGCAAAATTCGATACACGTACAAAACACTTCGGTGTGGATATAGTTACCAAACCAAGGTCGCCTGTAATGGCCGCTCTTGACGGAACTGTAATATTTACAGGATGGACAATGGAGACAGGTTATGTTATCCAGATACAACACAGCAATAATATTATAACCGTATATAAACATAATGCTGTTCTTCTGAAGGAAAATGGCGATTATGTAAGGGCCGGTGAAGCAATATCGGTAGTTGGAAGTTCAGGAGAAATGTATACATCAGGACCCCATCTACATTTTGAAATATGGTACAAAGGAACGCCACTGGACCCTGAAAAACATGTTCTCTTTTAATCTTATATTTTAATTTACCGGCAATGCTGAAGCCTAAACGTATAGCAATTTTAGGGTCGACAGGTTCGATTGGCAAACAGGTACTGGATATCATATCGAGATATCCCGGCAGATTTATACCGGAAGTTCTCACCTGCCGGAACAGTGCCGATTTACTGATTGAGCAGGCGCGTAAATACAAACCTGCCAGGGTGGTTATTGCAAATAAATCGTTATATGCGAGGGTAAAGGAAGGACTGAAGGACCTTCATGTTGAAGTGCTGGCGGGTAATGAAGAACTGGAGTACGTTGCAACCAGCGAAGATGTGGACATGGTTGTGGCAGCGATGGTTGGATATGCAGGGATGAGACCGGTTCTCGCCGCGGTAAAGGCAGGAAAGAATATTGCCCTGGCAAATAAGGAAACACTTGTCGTTGCCGGTGAACTTATCGTGAAAGAAGCATCCAGAACAGGCAGCAAAATAATCCCGATTGATTCCGAACATTCAGCTATCTTCCAGTGCCTCGAAGGTGAAAATAAAAAGTCTGTTGAGAAAATAGTCTTAACCGCCTCGGGGGGGCCGTTTCTCGGGTTTTCATATGAACAGCTTCAGAATGTAACACCGGCAGAAGCCCTGAAACATCCGAACTGGGATATGGGAGATAAGATTACAATCGACTCAGCCACACTGATGAATAAAGGGCTTGAAGTGATTGAGGCAAGATGGTTGTTTAACCTGCCTCCCTCTAAAATTGATGTTGTTATTCATCCCCAGTCGATAATCCATTCACTTGTTTATTTTTATGATGGTTCGGTAAAAGCCCAGCTGGGAGTACCCGACATGAGAATTCCGATACTCTATGCACTGGGCTATCCCGAACGCCTACAGTCGGACCTTCCACGGCTTAATCTGTGCGAATGCGAAAACCTGACATTTAAAGAGCCGGACAGAAAAATTTTCCGTAACCTGCCACTTGCTTTTGAAGCATTGAAAGCAGGCGGAAACATGCCATGTATCCTGAATGCTGCCAACGAAGTGGCTGTTCATGGATTCCTCGAAGGTAAAACGGGTTTCCTGCAGATGCCCGATGTGGTTGAACATGCTATGGCAAAAACTACTTTTGTTGCAGATATAACTCTTGAAGTACTGGAAGCTTCAGATTCCGAAAGCAGAGAGTGGGCAAAAGATTATTTAAACCAAAAATCATAGAAAATGACTGTTTTAATAAAGATACTTCAGTTTGTATTAAGCCTGTCAATTCTTGTAATTATTCACGAATTGGGACATTTTGTCTTCGCCAAATTATTTAAAACACGGGTTGAAAAGTTTTACCTGTTTTTTAATCCGTGGTTTTCATTATTTAAATTCAAAAAAGGAGAAACAGAATATGGTATTGGCTGGCTTCCTCTTGGAGGGTATGTTAAAATTTCCGGCATGATTGATGAATCGCTCGACCGCGAACAAATGAAACAACCGCCACAACCATGGGAGTTCAGGTCAAAACCTTCGTGGCAGAGACTCCTGATTATGATTGGTGGGGTACTCTTCAATTTTATTCTGGCATTTTTTATTTATGTTTCAATACTTTATGCCTGGGGCGAGACTTACCTCCCCACTTCAAATGTGAAATACGGAATAGTTACCGACAGCGTGGGATATTCTATAGGATTGCGTAATGGAGACAAAATCATTTCAGTCGATAACCAGTATATTGACAATTTCTACCAGATACCCAAAGAGATTATTCTGAACAGCAGAAGCACCATTCAGGTTGAGAGAGAGGGGCAAATAATAAATATCCAGATACCAAAAGACTATATAAGAAAAGCCATAAAAGGAGGAGGCCATATTGATGCCAGAATTCCTTTCAGTCCTTTTATTGTCAGCGGATTCGGCAAAACCTCACCGGCAAAGGAGGCAGGTTTAATGATAGGAGATGAAATTGTCGGAGCCGATAGCATGAAATTCTCTTTCTTTGACGAATTTCAGAACTACCTTCTGAAAAACAGGGATCGCCTTATCACATTAAATGTAAATCGTAACGGTCAGAATATCAATATTCCCGTTAAACCAACCCCTTCCGGCCGACTGGAGATTATAAGAACCTCCGAAAACATCTTTGAATACAAAACAATAAAATACAGCTTTATCGAATCAATTCCGGCAGGAATTAAACTGGGAATTACAACAATAGGAGATTACCTGAAACAGTTTAAACTTATCTTTTCAAAGGAAACAAAAGGTTATGAATCACTCGGAGGGTTTATTACCATAGGAAAGATATTTCCCGGGGTATGGAACTGGCAGGCATTCTGGAACCTTACCGCTTTCCTGTCAATTATTCTTGCTGTTATGAATATTCTTCCTATTCCGGCACTCGACGGCGGGCATGTATTGTTTCTTACTTACGAAGTTATTACCGGAAGAAAACCCAGCGACAAGTTTCTTGAATATGCCCAGATAACGGGAATGATAATCCTTTTCGCACTGTTGATTTACGCTAACGGTAATGATATAATTAAACTTATCAGAAAATAGTATGTTCAAAAGTTTGTTTTTAATAAAGTAATTGTAACTTTGTAAGGACATAAAAATTTATTGAAATGGGAAAGATTGGACCTTTGGAGATTGTTTTAATACTTCTTATAGTAGTACTTCTTTTTGGAGGCCGTAAGATTCCTGAACTGATGAAAGGACTCGGACAGGGTCTGAAAGAGTTCAAGAAAGCTTCCAAGTATGACCCGGAGGAAGAAAAGAAGGAACAGGTTAACAAGGAATAAATTTACCAGGCAGCAAATATCTGCACGAAAGCCTTAGTGGTGAAGGATAAGTTTTTATTGCGATTAGAACATATCTTATGTTCTATTTTGCTTTTTAAAGGAAAATAAAATTTATTCCACAGGTTCATATTTCTGATTTCGTCTTACCGGAGTGAAGCCTGCTTCCTTTATAATTTCCTGAATGGTAACCGCATCGAATCTGTTGGTGTTTCCTGCGGCACTTACAACATTTTCTTCAATCATAACCGAACCCAGGTCGTTAGCACCCGCGTGAAGTGCCATCATGGCTGTATCTTTTCCGACCGTGAGCAGGGATGCCTGTATATTCGGTATATTGTTCAGAATAATTCTGCTGATTGCGATAAGACGCATATATTCGGTTGCATTGATATTGTTTTTTACTCCGAGTTCTGTTGCGAGCCTGGTGTTTTTGTCCTGAAAAGGCCACGGAACAAATGTTATAAAACCATAAGTTCCTTCAGGTTTTTCTGACTGCACCTGTCGCAGGAGTATTAGATGCATGATTCTTTCCTCGCGCGTTTCGATATGTCCTGCCATCATGGTTGCGGATGTGGGCAGGTTGAGACGGTGTGCTTCCCTCATAACATCGAGCCATTCAGCTGCTTTTGCTTTCGCTGGTGAAACTATTTTCCTGACCCTTTCTGAAAGAATTTCGGCACCAGCCCCGGGCAGACTGTCCAGACCTGAACCGGTTAACTCTTTCAATACTTCCGCATAAGACATCTTCTCTTTCCTGGAAAGGTAAACAATTTCAGGCGGGCCAAGGGCATGAAGCTTAAGTGAAGGAAACTCTTTCTTAAGCGAAATAAAAAGATTCTTATAAAAAGATAAATCAAGATCCGGGTTCATCCCTCCCTGCAGTAAAATCTGATCTCCTCCTAAACTAAATAATTCGTTTATTTTTTGCCTGTATTCTTCCATAGTGGTAATATACCCATCGGGTGAGTCTTTTTTGCGGCAAAAATTGCAGAAAAGACACTGTGAGAAGCATATATTGGTTATATTGATGTTACGGTCAATAATCCATCCTACCCTGTTATCGGGATGAAGACGTTTCCTGATTTCATCCGCAATAAACACCAGCACAGAAAGAGGAGCTTGATTATAAAGCATAACGCCTTCTTCAAAAGAGAGCGGTTCAGATTCCAGAGCTTTATCATATAATGATTCGAGGTGCTGCATTTTAATCAATATTAAACCCGGCAGACTAATGTGTTTAAAATACTGTCCTGAAATGCAAAGGTATATATTCCAGATTAGCCTGTAAATTTTTTGATTAACTTTACGGTCTCTTTCAGAAAGTTAATTTATGAAAATTCAAATAAAAACCGTTTCTCAAATATCTCCCGATCAATCGGTTATATGTATAGTCGGTAAAAATGAAATACCTTCTTTTATTACTCTTACCCGCAGCGAAAAGGAATTTGTATTAAAAAGGCTCAGTGAAAATGATGAATATGTATTTGTGAATTCATATCATAAATGTACTTATTTTCTCAGGGCAAATAAGGAACTTCCATACTTCATGATGCTGGAAGACCTCCGTAAAAGAGCCTCGACGATGAAACAACTTATCAGGTCAAACAGTCACAAGGAAATCGTTATAGCTTCCGAAGGCTTATCCGATGATGTTACCGAGGCTTTTACAGAAGGATTTATTCTGAGCATCTATTCGTTCAGGAAATACAAAACTAAAGAAGAAGAAAAAGAGAAAGGTAAATATCCGGATAAGATTCTTCTGTATAACATAAGGGATAAAGAGAAGATTCTTTGGCTGAGCACTTTGTGCGAGGCTGTCTATATGGTAAGGGATCTTATAAATGAACCTCCTAATTATCTGAATGCACCGGCGCTTGCCAGAGAGATAAAGAAGATGGGCAATTCGGCTGGTTTTAAAGTAGAAGTGCTCAATAAAGGCAAAATAGAAGCACTTAAAATGGGGGGCATACTGGCTGTTAACCGTGGCAGTGTTGACCCGCCGGTTTTCTGCATACTTGAGTGGGAGCCGGAGGAAAAAGTCAATAACCGGCCGCTGGTTCTGGTAGGGAAGGGTGTTATCTACGACACAGGAGGGCTGAATATAAAAACCGATGAACATATGGCCCAGATGAAAGCTGATATGGCAGGTGCAGCAACAGTTGCAGGGGTTATGTATGTTCTGGCAAAATGCAATATTCCGCTTCATGTAATCGGACTTGTGCCTGCCACCGATAACCGGCCGGGAGGTAATGCCTACACTCAGGGCGATATAATTACGATGTTTAACGGAACGACGGTTGAAATAGGCAATACCGATGCAGAAGGAAGACTCCTGCTGGCAGATGCCATAAGCTATGCAGGCAAATACAAACCCGAACTGATAATTAATATTGCCACACTCACCGGCTCGGCTGCCATGACATTCGGCAATAAAGCAATTGCAGTGATGGGAAACGCCGAAGAAAAATATTTCAAACTTCTCGAAGAAGCTGGAAATCTGGTTTACGAACGGGTGGCAAGGCTCCCATTCTGGGATGATTACAGAGAGTTGCTCAAATCGGATATTGCCGACATTAAAAATGTTGGGGGACGGGAGGCAGGTGCGATTACGGCAGGTAAATTTCTGGAATATTTTGCGGAGCATTCTCTGATACATCTCGATATTGCGGGTACAGGAATATTGAAGAAAGATGATTATTACAGAATTAAGGAGGGTCCGGGTTCCGGACTCAGGTTATTGGCCGTTTTTCTGAAAAGACTTGCAACAGAAACAGGAAAAAGATGAACAACCATGGAAAATAAACCGGTAATAGCAGGAATTACTCAGGGCGATATTAATGGCATAGGTTACGAAATAATTATTAAATCGCTTATTGACAGTAATATATTTGATATAATAGTTCCGGTGGTTTATGGCTCCCCAAAAGTAGCCGCCTACCACCGGAAGGCATTAAACATTGAGAATTTCAGCTTTAACCTTATTAAAAACCCGGCTGAAGCACATCATAAGCGGGCAAATATCATTAACTGTCTGGGAGATGATGTACGTGTTGAACTGGGTAAGCTTACGGCCCATGGCGGAGAAGCTGCTTTCATAGCCCTGGAACGTGCAGTGGATGACCTTAAAGCAGGAAAAATTGATGTTCTGGTAACAGCTCCTATTAATAAAATCAATATACAATCGGAAAAATTCAGATTTCCTGGTCATACCGACTATCTGAAATCAAAATTCGGTGTTGACGATGTGCTCATGTTTATGATAAGTGAAAGCATGAGAATCGGCGTTGTTACAGGTCATGTTCCTTTATCTAAAGTCCCCGAACTTCTGACAGTTGAGCTTATTCTGGGGAAACTCAGACTTATGAACCGCTCATTGCTGGAGGATTTTGCAATCAGAAAACCATGTATTGCTGTTCTCGGTCTTAACCCTCATGCCGGTGATAATTCACTTCTGGGAAACGAGGAAGCCGAAAAGATTCTTCCGGCAATACAGCAGGCACGCAATGAGGGCATTATGGCTTTTGGCCCGTTTTCGGCCGATGGGTTCTTCGGGGCAGGTATGTTCAAGAAGTTCGATGGCGTACTTGCAATGTATCACGACCAGGGGCTTGTCCCGTTTAAGGCTCTTTCGTTTGACACCGGGGTTAATTATACGGCCGGATTACCTGTGGTGAGAACATCTCCCGCTCATGGTACTGCTTTTGACATTGCAGGGAGGGGCGAAGCTTCTGAAAGCTCATTCAGGCAGGCTCTTTATCTCGCCTGCGATATTTACAGAAACAGGAAAATGTATGAGGAAATCACAAAGAATCCATTAAAGCATCAGGAGGTTGAAGCTCATCCCGAACATATTGATGAATTGCCTCCGGAACTACCTGAATTGAACAATTCTGACCTGCTTTTATGATAGATTATATTAAAGGAACCGTAAAGGAACTCTCGCCTGCCCATGTTACTGTTGAAACGGCAGGTATCGGGTATTTTATCAACATCTCACTGAATACATATTCGAAGCTTGAAAAAATTACCGAAGCTAAGATTCTGATACATGAAGTTATCAGGGAAGATATGCATCAGCTTTTCGGATTTGCCGATGAAGAGGAAAGAAATATTTTCCGCCACCTGATTTCGGTTTCCGGAATTGGTGCGAATACCGCAAGGATGGTCCTCTCTTCGTTAGCACCGGAAGAAGTCGAAAAAGCCATTGCCGAATCGGACGTTAATGTACTCAAGGGCGTAAAAGGAATAGGACTTAAGACAGCACAGAGAATAATTGTCGACCTCAGGGATAAGATCAGCAAACAGGCATCTGTTGCTGAAATATTCGCATCGGAGGACAATAGAAAAAGAGATGAAGCGTTATCTGCATTAGTGATGCTTGGTTTTGCCAGAAGCGCAGTTGTTAAAGTTCTTGACAGGCTGATGAAGGAAAACAAAAATCAGACCGTAGAGGAACTTATTAAAAATGCGCTGAAAAACTTGTAGAAAAAAACTTGAGGCCGGCTGGTTCATATAAAAATCTGAAAGAGATTTCAGGTATTCTATTTGCTGCAATTTTGTTTGTCTCTCAATCTGCAGCCGGTCAGATATTGTCAGTGCAGGATACCTCAGGAAAATCAATACTTAAGATAAAAGATATTTCAGGTATCCCATGGGAGTATCCGACCCGTTCTCCTCTTTTCCTCGATCTGCCTAAAAATATTTCTTCGACGGCAGTATATGATCCCGATAAAAATGAATATATTATTTATCAGAAAGTCGGCCCCTTCAATTACCGTACTCCGGTAAGAATGAGTCCTGAGGAATTCAGAAAGTATGAATTTGAACGGCGGATGCGGGAATACTGGAATATGAGACTCTCGGGCGATGAAACGGGCTACAGGTCGTCAATTATACCGCAGATAGAAATTGGCGGTGAAGCGTTCGATAAGATATTCGGCAGCAATGTAATAAACATTATACCCCAGGGTTCGGCGGAACTGATTTTCGGAATTAATATTTCCCGGACCCAGAACCCGACACTCTCAGAAAAATTGAGAACTATACCGACATTTGATTTCAAGGAAAAAATTCAGATGAATGTCACCGGAACTATCGGTGACAAGCTCCAGCTGGGCGTTAACTATAACACTGAAGCAATGTTCGAGTTTGAAAACAGAACGAAGCTTCAGTATGCCGGAAAAGAAGATGAGATAATTAAAAAGGTTGAGGCAGGTGATGTTACCCTGCCGCTTACAGGGACACTTATAACAGGCAGTTACAGCCTCTTCGGTCTGAAAACGGAAATGCAGTTCGGAAAGCTGACTGTCACTACGGTAATGTCGCAGCAGAAAGGTGAATCGTCAGTTCTGGAAGTGAAAGGGGGAGCACAACTGAGCACATTTGATATACCGGCCGATGAATACGAGGCTAACCGGCACTTTTTTCTTTCTCAGTATTTCAGGGACATATTCGATGATGCCATGAAAAACCTGCCGGTTATAAGCTCGGGTATTAACATAGAAAGGATAGAAGTGTGGATTACAAACAAGACAAGCAGGTTTGAGGAAGGGAGCAACCGTAACATAGTAGCATTTATGGATCTTGGAGAAAATTCATCCCATATATACAATAAAATACCCGCTTTTCAGGCAAAACCAGGTTCCAGACCCAATCCCGACAACACAGCAAACAGCCTTTATGAGGAGTTAATCAATAACTATCCGGATGTAAGGGAAGCAGACAGGGTTACGGATGCTTTAAGCAGTCTTTACCCTGATTTTCAAATAGGAAGAGATTTTGAGAAAATTGAAAATGCAAGAAAACTCAGCGAGAGGGAGTATACTCTGAACAAACAACTGGGCTTCATATCTCTTAATACCGCCCTTAATACCGACGAAGTGCTTGCCGTTGCTTTTGAGTATACAATGAACGGACAGGTATACAAAGTGGGTGAATTTTCTACCGATGGAGTGAATGCACCTAAAGCACTTGTACTTAAATTAATAAAAGGAACCACTCTGAGCCCGCGCCTTCCTACCTGGAAACTGATGATGAAAAATATTTATTCAATAGGAGCCGGAAGGGTCGAAAGAAAGAATTTTGAACTCCATATCCTGTATCAGGACGATAAAACCGGCAATGCTATTAATTACATCCCTGAAGGAAATCTTTCAAACAAGATTCTGCTTCAGGTACTCCGGCTTGATAATCTGAATTCACAGCTCGACAGGGAACCCGACGGAGTATTTGACTTTATCGAGGATGCAACAATAATGTCAACGAGAGGCAGAATAATTTTCCCGATGACTGAGCCTTTCGGAAGTTATCTCCGGAAACAGTTCAACGATCCCAGGATTGCTGATAAATACGTTTTTCAGGAGCTTTACGATTCAACTCAGACTATTGCAAGGCAGATTGCTGAAAAGAATAAATTCAGACTCACAGGACAATATTCGTCTGCCTCCGGTTCGGAAATACAGCTGAATGCAACAAGTATCCCCCAGGGAGCTGTTAAAGTGACGGCAGGCGGTGTTGTTCTTACCGAGAACGTGGACTATACGGTTGACTACAATCTCGGAACAGTCAGGATAATCAACCAGGCACTCATTGATTCCGAAACACCCATCCAGGTGTCGCTTGAAAGCAATCAGTTCTTCGGATTTCAAACAAAAACTCTGGTTGGAACGCATCTTGATTACAGGATTTCAGAGAACTTCAATATAGGTGGTACTATTTTGCATCTGAATGAAAGGCCCTTTACCCAGAAGGTTAATTTTGGAGAGGAGCCGATTTCAAACACAATATGGGGTATGAATGCCTCGTACAGGTCTCAGTCGCAACTGCTTACTAATCTTGTGGATAAACTGCCCTTTCTGAATACGAAAGCTCCCTCAGCCATCTCATTCTTCGGGGAGTTTGCAAATCTTATTCCGGGTCATTCAAGGGCTATTTCGAGTGCCGGGAATTCATATATTGATGATTTTGAAGCCAGTGAGATACCACTAGATCTTAAATCGTTCAATGCGTGGTCAATTGCAAGTATCCCTCAGGGGCAGGACCAGCTTTTCCCCGAGGCCCGGCTTAATAACAACCTGACAAGCGGGTTTAACAGGGCAAGGCTTGCATGGTATGTTATTGACCCTCTGTTTCTCCGCAATGGGTCTTCCACTCCTTCGCATATAAAAGAAAACCCTGATGAACAGTCGAGTCATTTTGTAAGAGAGGTTTTTGAAACTGAGATTTTTCCTTATAAAGAGAGCCCCAGCGGCGTTCCTACAACAATCGGAGTTTTAAATGTGGCATTCTATCCTTCGGAAAGGGGTCCATATAATTTTGATACCTATCCTTCATCCTATTCGGCGGGGTTAAACAGTGATGGTACACTAAGGAACCCGCGTTCGAGATGGGGCGGGATGATGAGGGAGATACTGACGAGTGATTTCGAGGCAGCAAATATTCAGTACATAAAGTTCTGGATGATGGATCCTTTTGTGGAAAATCCCGACCATAAAGGTGGAGATCTGTACATCAACCTGGGTAACATTTCGGAAGATATCCTGAAAGATTCGAGAAAGAGTTTTGAGAACGGCCTCCCCGGTTCTCCGGAAGTGAAAAATGTTGATACTACTGCCTGGGGCCGCGTTCCGACTGTCCAGGCAGTGGTTCACGCTTTTGACAATGACCCGCAATCACGTCAGTATCAGGATGTTGGCCTCGACGGACTTAAAGATAACGATGAAATATCATTTTATGATAATTATCTGCAGAACCTTCAGTCAATTCTCAACAGGGAAGCTTATGAAGAGTTTGCTAAAGATCCTGCAGGTGATAATTTCCATTATTTCAGAGGTTCTGATTACGACAGACTAAGGCTGGGCATACTCGATCGCTATAAACGATACAACGGAATGGAGGGTAACTCACCAACTGCTGAAATGTCGCCCGAAAGTTACCCGACAACCGGCTCTACCCTTCCGGATATGGAAGACATAAACAGAGATAATACCCTCAGTGAAACCGAAAGTTATTACCAGTACAGAGTTAGCCTGAGGCCCGAAGATATGATTGTGGGGAAAAATTTCATAGTTGATGAAATAGAGTATACTGCAACATTTGCCAACGGACAGAAATCAAAAGTTAAATGGTATCAGTTCAAAATTCCTGTAACCGACTACGAAAAAGTAATCGGTGCAATAAGGGATTTTAAATCAATAAGATTTATGCGAATATTCCTCCGTAACTTTGAAGAGCCAGTAATAATGAGATTTGCAAAGCTTGATCTGGTCAGGGCTGAATGGAGGAAATACAATATCGCTTTTAAGGAAGGAAGTGAAAGAATAACGGTTCCTGAGCAGGAAGATGGTTCTTTTGAAATCAGTTCTGTGAGTATTGAGGAAAACAGCGGCAAACTTCCTGTTAACTATGTGTTACCCCCGGGGTTTACCAGAATAATAGATCCTTCCAATCCGCAGCTGCGTCAGCTGAATGAACAGTCGATGGTGCTCAGAATCCGTAATCTGGAAGATGGTGATGCAAGAGCAGCATTCAAGAATGTTAATCTTGACATACGCCAGTACAGGCAGCTCAGGATGGAGGTACATGCCGAGGCTCTGATAGGCGAACCTTTAATGGATGATGAGCTGACGGCATTTATCAGGATAGGATCTGACTACAAAAGCAATTTTTATGAATATGAAATACCTCTGAAACTGACTCCTCCGGGGCGTTACAACAATAATAATGACAGTCACCGTGCACAGGTATGGCCCGAGGAGAACAGATTCATCATTGACCTCTCGGTTTTCCAGGAAGCAAAGCAGGCAAGAAACAGGGCAATGTCACAGCCGGGTTCGACACTGGGCGTTTCAGATGTTTTTGTTTATAACCATGGTAACCACAGAATCTCTGTATCGGGTAATCCTAATCTTAGCAATATTAAGGTTATTATGGTAGGTGTCAGAAATCCGGTGAAGACAAGAAACCCTGCAGCCGATGATGGCCGACCAAAGTCGGGAGAAGTATGGATGAACGAACTGCGGTTGAGTGATTTTGTTGAGAACAGCGGCTGGGCAGCGAATGCCCACCTTCAGGCAAGGCTTGCTGATTTCGGAATTGTCGATATGGTTGGTCAGACCAGTACTCCCGGATGGGGAAGCATTGAGAAAAAGGTGAATGAAAGAAGTAAGGAACAGGTAGTTAAATATGATGTTTCATCCACTCTTGAAATGGGAAAATTCTTCCCTGAAAAAGCCAGCATCAGACTTCCCGTTTATCTGGGATATTCTGAAACAATAATCAAACCTCAGTTTAATCCTCTCGATCCTGATGTGCCTCTTAAGAGTGCTCTGGTGGAAGCAAGAAACAAGGCAGAAAAGGATTCAATTAAATCTGTTTCTGAAGATTATTCAAGGCGGAAAACTTTGACAATAAGCAATGCGGGAGTCTATATAAAAGGTAAAAGGCCTCATCTGTGGGACCCCGCAAATCTGAGTTTCAATTATACCTATAACGAAATTTACAGGAGCAACATAAAGACTGAACTTGAGCTGGAAAAAAACATACGGGGCGGAATCAATTATAATTTTGATGGCCAGCCTGCCAATATTGCCCCTTTCAGAAATATGAGGTTTCTGAATTTTTCTGCCTTCAGGCTGATAAAGGATTTCAATTTCTATGTTTTCCCGAGAAGTATTTCATTCAGGACAGATTTGAGCCGATATTATAATGAGGTTATTACAAGGAATATAAATAATCCTTTCCTGAAAGTGATGCCATCATACAGGAAAGATTTTGAATGGAGCCGTATCTATGACATTAAATATGACATTACCCGGCAGCTGAAGTTTGATTTTACGGCGACCAGCATTGCGCGCATTGATGAGCCACCGGGGGGTGTCGACAGAAGAAGGTATCAGTCTGAATATGAAAACTGGAAAGATTCAGTGCTGACAAACCTTAAAAATTTCGGACGTACGACTAATTATTCTCATTTTATAAACATAAATTATAATCTGCCCGTCAACAAACTTCCCTTACTGGGCTGGACAAACGCCAACCTGCGCTACGGAGCCGACTACACATGGCTGGCCGGACCGTTATACCCCGACACCATGAACATTAATCTTGGTAACACCATAAAAAATCATAATGAGCTGACCTTTACTGCCAGCGGAGCGTTTACAACACTTTACAACAAATCAAAATTCCTGCGGGATATAGAAACCAATACAAGACCCGACGCAAGGTTGAGAATGAGACCCGAGTTCAAAACCGTTACATACACGAGGGAAAAAGTAAGTTTCAGACCGGGCGTACCCCGCTCAATAATTCATAACCTTAAGACACAGGATGTTTCTGTGAAGGTTTATGATGCCTCCGGCAGGGAAATAAAAGGTAAAATGTCGATAGTAAATGAAAACAGAATCACTTTTGCGGCTGAGGAGGAGGTAAACAATGGCAGGATAGTTGTAGAAGGGCAGGTTGTGAAAAAACGCAATCCGGCAATTGTTGCAGGAGAATATTTTGTACGTGCTTTACTTGGACTCAGAAATGTATCTCTTACCTTCACCAACAGCCAGGGACAGATTCTGCCCGGGTTCATGCCCGAGACAAATTTCCTCGGCATGACAAGGTATAATAATATCCTTGCCCCTGGTTTGCCGTTCATTCTGGGTTATGGCGACAGGAATTTTTTTGACAGAGCTGCTGCCAACGGATGGCTTTCAACCGATACACTTCTTAATACGCCGGCTATATTCAATAACGGGCAGACTATTTCGGCCAGAGCACTGGTTGAACCTTTCCCGGGCCTGAGAATTGATCTTTCGGCCGACAGAAGGTTTAATGAAGCTGTGTCGGCATACTATATCGCCGACAAAAACGGAAATTTCCCCGACAGCACAAGAAACAGAATAGTCTCAGGTAATTTCAGTATTTCCGTTATATCATGGGGAACGGCTTTTGAAAAAATCTCGAAGAAAAATGATTATGATTCCCCAACTTATGAGACCTTCAGAAAATACACCGAGATAATTTCCGGAAGAAGAGGAGAAGAGAGAAGAAAGATTGACCCCGATTATAATCCTGATGTTGACCCTGTTACAGGTGCCCCTATAGAAGGTCCGTATAAAAATGGATACAGTAAGACGTCCAGAGAGGTATTAATTCCGGCATTCCTCGCTGCATATACAAAAACTGACCCTGAAAAAGTAACCCTCGAAACATTTCCTTCAGCACTGAAAATGATGCCTAACTGGAGAATTAATTTTGACGGACTGTCACGGTTCAGCTTCATACAATCAGTCTTCAGATCGGTTAACCTGTCACACCAGTACAGAAGCACGTTTTCGATAACCTCATTCACAACAAACCTTAAATATTCACCTGATGACCGGGGCGTTAGCCGGGTGAGAGACATGCAATACAACTTTATTCCGGAATATGAAATTAATGTGGTTACCATTAACGAACAGTTCAGTCCATTGATAAATATTGACATGAACTGGAAAAACAGCCTTACCACAAGACTGGAGTGGAGGAAGTCGAGAACAGTTTCGTTAAATCTGACGAGCAATCAGATAGCCGATTCACGGACCAATGAAATTGTGTTTGATGCCGGTTACAGATTTGACAATGTACAGATTATATTAAAAACAGGGGGCAGGCAGAGAGCATTGAAAAGTGATCTTAATGTAAGGTTTAATCTGTCAGTCAGAGACAATAAGACCATAGCACGTAAGATTATAGAAGATGTAAATCAGCCGGTTGTTGGTTCAAAAGTACTTACAGTAGGAACAAGTGCGGATTATATCCTGAGTGACAGATTCAGCCTGCAGATATTTGCCGACCACACAATGAATAATCCTTTTGTCGCAAGTACCTTTCCGACATCCAATACAAATTTTGGATTCAGTCTGAAATTTACCCTGATTCAGTAGCTGTTTGCCCGGATTATTGAAATATTTAACTTTTTCAGTTTAACCAGACCATCCAATTTCTGAATTCAGACTTAATCTGTTAGAAATTAAATATGACAAAATTTAAGTTATCGGAAGTTAAAATTTATTTATTTTTGGTACACAATTATTGAATAAAGTTTAACCTTAATTTTTTCATAAAATGAATATTCCTGATAATCTGAAGTATACAAAAGACCATGAATGGATCAGAGTTGAAGGAGAGACAGGGGTTGTAGGTATTACGGATTTTGCCCAGGGAGAATTGGGTGATATCGTATTTGTCGAAATAGAAACGGTAGGGGAGACTCTTAGGAAAGGCGAATCATTTGGGACAATTGAAGCGGTAAAGACTGTTTCGGATATTTTTATGCCCGTTAGCGGGGAAGTTTTAGAGGTGAACCCCGAAATCGTAAGTTCTCCCGAACTGATAAATAAGGATCCTTACGGCAAAGGCTGGATGATACGCATAAGAATCACTGATCCCTCTGAGTTGGATGATCTGCTTACTCCTGAAGCATACAGTGCTCTGGTAGGAGCCTGACCGGATTTTATATTTTAAATGAAAAACCTTCTCAGGAAGAATCAGGCTGAGAGAGTTTTACTTCTCTTTTTTGCAGTATTATATATTTTGTTGCCCTGTGGATTTTCATCCACGGATGCATGGTATTATGCCGGTTGTATCAGGTATAACACGGAACTTTTGCATCCTTTTCATTTGATTTATAATTTGTTTGGGAAAATTGTCTGTCTTCTTCCATCCGGCTTTGGAGTTGATACTCTGGCATGTCTGAAAGCAATGAATGCTGTATTTACGGTAATCTCGCTTTATATTGTTATTCTTATTCTGAAGCTGATGCAAAAGAAAAAGTCGGAAATACTCCTGATAACGGCATTATGCGGTGCTTCATTTTCAGTAATGAGATATGCCACTGAAAATGAAACATATATTATTCCGCTTTTTCTGGGACTTACATCTTCATATTTTTTTATGAAATACTTAATTTCCGGCAGGAGGCAGATGATATTGTTTTCAGTTTTCTTTGCATCATTGTCGGTATTATTCCATTTGAGTTATTTAATCTGGCTGCTGTGTATTCTTGCCGGGGTTATCACAAAAAAAGATTATAAAACTCTTCCGGCAGGCATAATCATTTCAATGATTATACCCGTGGCATACATTTCTGCTGTTTACTTAACTGAAGGAAATCTGAGTTCTGAGGCAGTAAAGGAGTTTACAGGAGGCAGATCATTTAAAGGGCTGTTTTCGGTATCAGTTTCTGGTTTTCTGCTTTCTGCAATTAGCCTGGTCAGAAGTTTTATCCAGGTTCACGGTTATATATTTAATATGTTGAAAGAGAACTGGGTCAATATTATTCCTGCTTTATTATCAATCGGTTTTTTTATTCCGGCGGCTTTACGTATGAAAGATCTGAAAAAACTTATCGTAAACAGGACTTTTATTTTTGTCCATATAATGATAGTCGCCTTAATGTTCATTTTTGCATTTGTTTCGGATGGAAATGCTGAATTTATGGTGATGATTCCTGTTCTTGTCTTTGTTATTTCGGGAGCAACGTTCAATGGAGGCGAAAAATTTTACGTGTTTCTGGTGGTTGGTATGCTGATATGGAATACGTTTTACGGTTTAATCCCATTAAACAGGCAATCGTATGAAATTGAAAGACATATATGTAATATACTTATTCAGGATGAGAGTGAGGTAGCAGTAATTGCACGCGATGACCAGCAGATTGCTTCAATGGTTTTTTACTACACAGGCAGGAATGATTTTCAGAATATTTACCAGTCGCCGGCTGTTATGAAACTGAGTGGCAGGGATCCTGAAATGTTAAGAGAAGTTATTGATAGTTTGCTTGCCGCAGGTCGGAAGGTATATACTGATTGTCTCAGTATAATGCCTTTATCTAGGGCTGTATTAATGCAGGGGAAAATTAACCAGCAGTTTTTCAGTACTTATGTCTTGAAGGAAGAACTGAGGATAGAAGACACCATGGGGATCCGGATTATTCATCGTATAACAGGGAAAAACAGTTGACTTACAAAGTTTTTTTCACTTCTACTTCCCTGAAGGCCTCAATAACATCGCCCACTTTGATATCGTTGAAATTCTGGATGTTTAAACCGCATTCCAGTCCGCTTGTAACTTCCTTAACATCATCTTTAAATCGTTTCAGTGAACCCAGTTCGCCGGTGTAAACTACAATGCCATCACGAATAATGCGGACTTTTGAATCCCTTGTTATTTTACCTTCTCTTACCAGGCAGCCTGCAACTGTTCCAACCTTGCTGATTTTAAAGATTTCCTTTATTTCGAGAGTTCCTGTAATTTCCTCTTTAACTTCCGGCATGAGCATTCCTTCCATTGCTGACTTAATTTCTTCGATAGCATCGTATATTATCGAGTAAAGTCGTATATCTATCTGTTCTTTCTCGGCAAGTTTTCGTGCGTTCATTGAAGGTCGTACTTGGAAGCCTACTATAATCGCATTGGATGCGGCAGCCAGCAAAACGTCAGATTCTGAGATCTGTCCTACGGCTTTATGAATGATGTTTACCTGTATCTGCTCGGTTGAAAGTTTTATCAGAGCATCGCTAAGGGCTTCCACAGAACCGTCAACGTCACCTTTAACAATAATGTTGAGTTCCTGGAAGTTGCCGATAGCAATTCTTCGGCCGATTTCGTCGAGGGTGATATGTTTCTGCGTGCGGAGTTCCTGTTCTCTTTGCAGCTGAGCTCTTTTTATTGCAATTTCCTTAGCTTCGCGTTCGGTCTTCATTACGTTGAACTTGTCGCCTGCCTGTGGGGCACCGTTAAGGCCCGTCATCAGTACCGGTGTTGAAGGTCCTGCCTCGGTAACCCTGTTGCCTCTTTCATTGAAAAGTGCCTTTACACGGCCATAATAGCATCCGGCCAGAACAATATCGCCGACACGAAGAGTACCGCTTTTTACAAGCAATGTTGCTATATAACCCTTTCCCTTGTCGAGTGAGGATTCAATAACCGTTCCGTGTGCCGGCTTATTGGGATTGGCTTTCAGGTCAAGCAGATCGGCTTCGAGAAGAACTTTTTCGAGAAGAAGGTTTACGTTAAGACCTGTTTTTGCGGAAATCTCCTGTGACTGGTATTTCCCGCCCCAGTCTTCCACCAGGTAGTTCATTTTGGCAAGTTCTTCCTTAATTCTGTCGGGGTTTGCAGTAGGCTTATCTATTTTGTTTATTGCAAACACAATAGGTACTCCGGCAGCTGCAGCATGATTTATTGCCTCCACTGTCTGGGGCATAACCCCGTCGTCGGCAGCAACGACAATTATTGCAATATCGGTAATCTGTGCACCGCGGGCACGCATGGCTGTAAATGCCTCGTGACCGGGAGTATCAAGAAAGGTAATTTGTCTGCCGTTTTCCAGAGTCACGCTGTATGCACCAATATGCTGGGTGATACCTCCTGCCTCCCCAGCAACAACATTGGTGTTACGTATATAGTCGAGCAGCTTTGTTTTACCATGGTCAACATGACCCATCACCGTAACAATGGGTGGCCTTGGTTTGAGATCTTCAGGTTTGTCTTCCTCTTCAGAAACTGCTTCAACCACTTCTGCACTTACGAACTGAACCTTATAACCGAATTCTTCGGCTACTATCGACATGGTTTCGGCATCAAGACGCTGGTTTATTGAAACAAAGAGACCCAGATTCATGCAGGTTGATATAATGTCCGTAACAGGCACATTCATCATTGCTGCAAGTTCATTTGCCGAAACAAATTCAGTTACCTTGAGAACTTTCTTTTCGAGTTCCTGAAGTTCTGATTTTTCTTTTTCTTTAAGTATTAGTGCTTCTCTCTTTTCCCTTCTGTATTTTACTCCCTTTGATTTTGATTTTGCAGTGAGCCGTGCCAGTGTTTCCTTGATTTGCCGCTGCACTTCTTCCTCGTCAATTTCAGCTCTCACTGGTCTCTTTTTCAAGAATACTTTTACTCTCTCCCTTTCCTTTTTCTCGGCGGGTTTCAGAGGAATAATTTCTTTTTCCTTTGAGATTCTTTTTCTTTTCTTTTTATATTTAAATTCTTCGTCGAATTCGATTTTTACAGGTTTCTTTTTCTCTTCAACCGGCAGTTCTATTTTGCCAACTACTCGCGGTCCGGTAATTTTAACTTCCTGTGTGAGCCTGAAAGTAGTGGGTTCTTCTTCAGTCTCGAGTTCAGGTTCCTCTTCAATAGCCTCTTTAATCATCCCGGGTTTATCATGGTCAGCGATGCCTGCTTCTGCTTCAGCAGGTATTTTTTCTTCTTTAATATGTTCTGCCTTTTCCGCAACGGCAGTTTTTTCTTCAGCTTTAATGGTAACCTGAGAAGCTTCAGCTTCAGGTATTGGTTCTTTAGCAATTTCTTTTTCCCCGGCTGCTTTTTCTGCAACTTCAGTTTCTTCCTTTGCCGCGGCGGCCTCTTTTTTCTTTTCTTTTTCTTCTGTTGTTTCTTTCCCGGGTACCAGTTTTTCAATCTTTGGTTTTGCTGTTTTTTCCAGATCAATCTTACCCAGTACTTTAACAACAGGTTTGGATATCTCAGGTTTTATGTCAACTTTGGTAACGCCAAGTGAATCTTTTATAAGAATTTCACTTTCTGCTTCATTCTCTTCGGTCTGGGATTTGGTATTAATATCCTCTATAGAAACTGACTCTTTTTTTCTGTGGAGGTTTTTAAGCATCAGTTTCTCCGATTCTTTTTTCGCCGTGATGTCGGTACTGTATTCTTTAACAAGGAGTGAATAGGCTTCCGGAGGGATTTTTGTATTGGGATTTGGGTCAAGATTAAAGCCTTTCTTATGCAGAAATTCAACAATAGTTGAGATTCCCACATTAAATTCGCGGGCTGCTTTACTTAATCTTGTCACCTTTACTTCGTCACTCATAAAAAACCTCCTGTAGCAATGCTCTTCTTATAATTCAATAATTAAGGCTCTGTTTTTATTCAAATTCAGCTTTAAGTATGTTTATTACTTCTTTGATTGTTTCCTCTTCAAGGTCCGTTCTCTTTACAAGGTCGCTTACCGACAGACTGAGTACACTTTTTGCCGTATCACATCCGATGGCTTTAAGTTCGTCGATGATCCATTCTTCTATTTCATCGGAGAACTCTTCGAGGTTGACATCTTCTTCATCTTCACCTCCGGGTTCTCTGTAAACATCTATTTCATAGCCTGTAAGCTGGCTGGCCAGTTTGATATTCAGTCCTCCCTTTCCGATAGCCAGGGAAACTTCACTCGGCTTCAGATAGATTTCTGCTCTTTTTGCCTCTTCGTTTATTTTTATGGAGGATATTTTTGCCGGGCTCAGGGCTCTCTGGATATATAACTGGGTATTAGTAGTGTAATTTATAACATCAATATTTTCGTTTCGCAATTCTCTTACTATCCCGTGTATTCTTGACCCCTTCATACCCACGCATGCTCCTACCGGGTCTATTCTTTCGTCGTAGGATTCAACCGCAACTTTGGCGCGTTCGCCCGGGACTCTCACTATTTTTTTTATGGTAATCAGGCCGTCGAAAATTTCCGGAACCTCGAGTTCAAAGAGTCTTTCAAGGAATACCGGTGAAGTCCGGCTAAGAGTAATGACCGGAGTGTTGTTTTTCATTTCAACCTTTATTACAACGGCTCTTATAGTATCTCCTTTACGGAAATGGTCAGTAGGAATCTGCTCGCTTTTGGGCAGAATAAGTTCATTGCCATCGTCATCCAGAACAAGTATCTCTTTTTTCCATACCTGATAAACTTCGCCGGTCACTATCTCACCTATACGGTCTTTGTACTTGGCATAAAGATTATTTTTCTCGAGGTCGAGAATGCGGGCAGTAAGATTCTGCCTGATGGAGAGAATGGCTCTCCTTCCGAAATCCTGAAATTTAACCTCATCAGATACCTCTTCACCTATTTCATAATCAGAATCAATTTTCTTGGCTTCCGACAGAGGTATCTGGGTATTTGGATCAGTAAAATCCTCATCGGCAACAACTTTTCTGTTTCTCCAGATTTCAAAGTCGCCCTTATCGATATTAACGATAATATCGAAGTTATCGGCCGAACCATATTTCTTTGCCAGTATGTTCCTGAACACATCTTCAAGAACACTCATCATAGTCGGCCGGTCAATGTTTTTTAACTCCTTGAACTCCAGAAAAGTGTCTGTTAAATTAAGGTTTTCCATCTTTCACTTACTCCTTTTTTATCTGAAAATAAAAATTTCCTTTGCCGATTTAATTTCGTCAAAGTTAATTGATATATTATTTAATTCGTCAGTTACACCTTTGTTTTTGCCCTTTTTTGCAGGCTGACATTCAAGTTCAAGGTCGTTTTCGGAAATCTTTTTAAGGATTCCTCTGTATTTCTCCCCTGTCATGCACGTCACTTCAATATTTTTTCCAATGTTTTTTAAAAACTGTTCTCTTACACGAAAAGGGTGCCCGATACCGGGTGATGACACTTCAAGTTCATAATCTTCCTCATTCCTGTCGAGCCTGCTTTCAATGAACCTGCTGATTTCAGCACACTGGTCAATAGTAATGTCGTAAGGGGTATCCGCAACAATGGTAATTTTATTGTCGTGTGTAACCCTTACATCTACAAGGAAAATTTCTTTTCCTTCAATGTATTCTTTGACCAGTTTTTCTATTTTTGTTCTGTCAATCATTACAAAAAACATAACAAAACAGGGGGACTCTCTCCCCCTGGTGTTTTAACACGCCACGAATCGGATGCAAATATAATAATATTTTTAGAATTATCAAAATCAGAATAGTTTTACTGAAATCTTTGTCATTATTTATTTTTAAAAACAGTGATTCGGATGATTGACCCCGGTATATATACAGAAGATGAGAAGATATTATTGTCGTCGTGTACCTTATGTCCGAGGGAGTGCGGTGTTGACAGGTTTGAAACTACCGGTTATTGCGGAGCTGATGCCGGCCTGAATATAGCTTCAATATGCATTCACAGGGGCGAAGAGCCTCCCATTAGCGGGCCGATGGGTATCTGTAACATCTTTTTTGCGGGGTGCAATATGAGATGTTTCTACTGCCAGAATTATGATATTAGCCATCCTTCAGGTGTCATAAAACCCGGACAGCCGGATATAACTGAATGTTTAAATATTATCGAGAATATTCTTTCAAAGGGTATTTATGCGGTGGGTTTTGTCTCACCTTCCCATGTGATACCGCAGGTTAAGGCAATCATAAGAGAACTGAACAAAAGAGGACACAAACCGATAACAGTTTTCAACACAAACAGTTACGATAAAGCTGAAACCATTAAAGGGCTTGAAGGGTTTATTGATGTGTATCTTCCGGATTATAAGTATGTTTCGTCTTCTCTTGCCGCTCGATATTCAGATGCTCCTGATTATCCCGTGATAGCAATTAAAGCCCTGAAGGAAATGTACTATCAGAAAGGTTCCGTACTGCATACTGATAGCAACGGTGTGGCATTCAGCGGTATGCTGATCCGGCATCTGGTGCTTCCCGGACATGTCGAAGAGAGCCTTGAGGTATTAAGGAGTATTGCCGAAGAAATCTCAACAGGCATTCATCTTTCCCTGATGTCTCAATATCACCCAGCAGGTGAGGCAGGCACAAGGAGTGAACTTGATCGCCCGATAACGGCCGAAGAATACAATCTTGTTGTCGGCGAAATGGAAAGACTCGGATTCAGAAACGGATGGATTCAGGAGCAGGATAGCTACAGGAATTATCTTCCGGATTTTTCGCGGGAACATCCGTTTGAATGGTAAGACCTTTCACAATGGCGGTTAAATCTTAATAAATATCTTATTCCTGTACAGCCAGTAACAGATATACCAGAGTATAAACCATGCCACCAGACTGGTAATTATTGCGCAGGTCATTTCTCCTGCCCATGAAAAGAACAGTTTTGAAAAAGGAGAAACCATCCGGTTGCTGATTATTCTGGTAAAGCCCAGTTCAAAAAACAGATAGATAAAGATGCAATTCATTCCTACGATGATGAAGAATTTTGATCCTTTCTGAAAGAGTTTTTTCACGTCAATCAACCAGTAACTGAAGGTTAAAGCCAGTATTGTCCAACCGCCGCTGACCAGAACAAACGATACCGTGGCTATCTTTTTGATTATTGGTGTTATGTTGAGCAGATCGAGGGCATATCCTGCGATAAGGGCAATAACTGCTGCAATGATAAGTATCCTGATTTTTTGTAATGGTGTTTTCTCGCTCATCAACAGTTTTCCGCACATGGCACCCCATACAGTATGGGCTGAGGTGGAAACGAAATTGAGTGTCGCCCATTCGCTTGCTTTCTCTACACCCTCTATTTTGTTGTTAAACCAGGCCCCGAGGTTTTCGTAATTTACCCATGGATGGTTGAATCCTTCCACAGGGAAAAACCGGTAGGCACAATCTATAAGAATGAGGGTTATGACTGTAAAAGTAATCTGAAATTTGTAGCTTTTATTTAAAAGCAGAAATGCAACAAGATATGTTACTGACAACTGTGCGAGTACATTCTGAAACCTGAAAACAAGTTTGCCGGCTGCGGTAAAATAAAGAGCCCATCCGAGAAAGAGCAGCAGCAAAGACCGTTTTATTGCATGAATTGTAATCTGTCTGTAACTTTCGCCTTTCTTCAGGCGGTTTGCTACCGAGAAAGGTATTGCAACACCTACGATAAACATAAAAAACGGCTGGATCAGATCCCAGAAATGCAATCCATGCCATTCATGATGATGAAACTGGGTGCCAATAAAATTAATGACAGGATTATCCAGTTTCACAAGATGTTCATACAAACGGGTTGATTCGCCTGCCAGAAGAAACATTGTCAGTCCCCTGAAGAAATCTATTGAAGCGACTCTGCCGGGAAGGGGAGAAGCAAAGGTTTTCTGTTCCGTATTCACTTTTTCTTTTAGTGTTTACTGGTTACTTTACAGGGTAAATTTCAGGTTATCAAAATAAAAACTTTTTAATGAAAAACAATAATCCTCAGGATAAAATATTTTTTGATTTTGATTAACAATTTTAAATGAATTTTTCCCTCTTCTGCAGGTTGTAAAGACCTGCGAGAAGAAAGATGAGAGTGCCTGTTATCAGAATTATCCTGTTTTTTAATGTAATCATATTCCACACTGTTTCATTCAGGTCACGAGGTATATCGTAAGGGTTAAGAAATACGTTCCACTGGCTTCTTGTGAGGTTATCGGAAAGAATCAGGAAAAATATTCCGAAAATGATCATCACAACGGCTGTTCCGTTACCGTTTCTTATGGTTGTTGAAAGCATGAAAGCCATTGTTCCCAGAAAAACCACGGGAAACATTACATGAGCTGTCATATTAAGAACCCTGAATTTCACAATCAAAAATGATGAAAGGGAGGTATATAACAGCATTATCAAAAAAGTAATAACGAATATAAGTATCAGCCTGACGAGCCATATTTTGTATCTGTAATTGGGAATACCAAAAAGTATTTCTATGGTTTTTGCATCCTGGTCATTCTGGATGCCGAAAACAGCAGGATAGAAAACAAGAAGTATTCCCGAGAAAATAAATGTTCCGTACAAATCCTGAACCCTTGATATATTGTTTGACAGCACATAAATTACCGAAAGGCCCAGATAAAATCCTGCAGAAGCTATCAAAAACCAGAAAAATTTATTTGCAAAAATGATTTTCAGATTATAGAAGATCATTTTACTGACCAGATCGGAATATGTATAAATGATTTTCCTTCTCATTTTAATCTGTTTATTTCTGAAAGGGTATTGATTCCGTTATCTTTTCTTCTTAAAAGCCATAGATAGGCATCTTCGAGGTTAGGTGTAACATTAACAGCTGTTTCCCATGGTTTTTCTTCTGAAATGCATCTGACTCTCACCATCTGGCCTTCTGACATATGATGTACTACCAGGTGGTCTTTGACGAATTCATTAAAGTCTTTTGCGGGAATTGTGAATTGCCAAACATGTCCTTCGGCACTTGCGGCCATATCAACAGGTCTACCAAGATACTTAAGCCTGCCCTTATCAAGTACTGCCACCTGTGTGCAGGAGCTTGAAATATCCTCAATAATATGTGTTGAAAAAATGACCACCCTTTCCTTGCTGAGTTCAACGAGGAGGTTCCGGAATCTGATTCTCTCTCTGGGATCAAGGCCTGCAGTTGGTTCATCCACAACAAGTATACGCGGAAGATGAAGCAGTATCTGTGCTATGCCGATTCTCTGTTTCATACCGCCGGAGTAGGAACTTATCTTCTGGTATCTCCGTTCTGCCATATGAACGGCATTCAGAACATAGGTAACGCGTTCTTCCCTTAAGTCAGGGTCAATGATATTTTTCAGCATTGCCTGATAATGCAGGTACTCATGAGCTGTCATGTTTTCATAGGTGCCGAATTCCTGGGGCAGGTAACCTATCAGGCCCTGAAGTTCTTCCCTCTTCTTTTGTGTATCAAGGCCATTGATCCAGACTTTTCCGTAGCTTTGTTCGAGTATTCCGCATATAATTCTCATTAATGTTGTTTTCCCGGCACCGTTCGGCCCAAGTAATCCGAACATTCCGCTTTCGATATTCAGGCTTACGCAATTAAGTGCCTTGAAAGGTTTTTTCCTTTTACCTATCAGCGGAACAGCCAGCACAATTTTGTAAATAGTCTTTTTCAGGTTTCTGAACCGTCCCTGAATCCTGTATATATCTATGTTTTCACGCGAGAGTTTCAGTCCGGTATAATAAATGAAAAGACCTGCATACCATATAAAACCAAGGATAAGCACTGTAGCTATATTGTGCCATTGAATCTGGAAAAATATCAGGTTAAGAAGCGGTACCACCCATAAAATGAAAAAGTCAGTAATATGTGAGATTTTCTTCAGCAGAGGCTTTTTGTTTTCGGTGGTCATTGATTTTATAAGCTGGCGCAGTGATGACCATACGGCAAAAAGATAAAACCATACTATAATGCTGAAGAAGAAAACCCAGAAACCTTTTGAAAGATAGAAATAGGTAAAATATATTAAAAAGGCGAGTAACGGTAACTGCCACGGCATATTTTCCAGGTCCTTAATTGATCTGATTTCCCTGTCGAGGCCGAGACGTTTGCGGATTCTTGCTCCGGCTTTCCATTCTCTTACCCATTTGCTTTCCCTGTCGTAAATTTTTACAAGACTCTGAACATAAATTCTTATTGGTTCCCCTGCAGGTATCACTTCTTCGCGTGCCTGTCTCAGACTGTTTAATACGAACCATGTTCCGGCAGGTACGATGATAACCGAGAGAATTGTTGTTATCAGTTGCCAGATAAATGTATTAACATAGGTATAAACAAGGAAGAGAAGGCCTGTAAGCAGAAGAACCTGGATAATTTTCACTTTCGGGCTGAGAGATTTTAACCACTCGATAGCATTTTCGAGTCCGGAATAGAATGTGGGGATGAAAACAAGCGTCAGCAGTGTGCTAAGTGAAAGGCCTCCTATAACAGTTATTGCGAATGATGCTCCTATTACTGAAACATATTCTGCCTGTCCCATTGCAAGAGGCAGAAGAGCAAGAACAGTTGTCATTGCGGTTATCATAATGGGTCTTATTCTTGCCACCCCTGCCATCATCAGGGCCCTGTGCCTGCGGAATCCCCGTTTCCTCAGAATTTTGGTATAATCAATCAATATTATTCCGTTATTGACCACAATACCGAGAAGTATAAGAAAGCCGGTAAGGGTGTTGGCATTCAGAAGTGAATTACCTGTGAGGATGAGTGCAATAAGACTTCCGAGTGCCGCAAGGGGAATGCTGAACAGCAGAACAAAAGGTACTGTTAGCGATTCAAACACTGCGGCAAGAATCATATAGATGAGGATAAAAGCTATGCCTATAAGTTTGTAGAATTCCTCAAGTTCATTTTCTTCATGTACAACTTCAACGGCAATTCCTGATGGGATGTTAAGATCGGCTACTATTGCCTCGATTTCAGCTCTGGCACCCTCGAGCAGGTCTTTCGAATTCCTTATGTCTTCGGTGAAACTGTAGGTTACCGTAACACGTTTTTCCTGATTTTCCCTGTGGATGTTTCCCATACCTGCTGAAAAAACTATATCGGCAAGTTCCTGCAGTTCCATAATAGTACCGCTGTTGTTTGTTACTTCAAGCCGTTTAAGGTCTTCAATCGTTTTGTCGGTATTCTCCTTTACTTCCCCGGTCTCGTCAGCGTATTTAAGGATTATATCATAGGTTTCTGTTCCCTGCCTGAATGTGGCACCAGATGAATATTCCCTTCCGAAAGTGCTTAGAGCTGTTGCTATGTTATTAAGGGAAAAATTGTTACGGTTAACATATTCCATATCGAACAAAAGCTGCACTTCAGGTCTGTTGTCCTGTACATTTACGCTTGAACCGCTTATTGATGACAATTCATCAAGGTACGATTTGATATCGTCGGCAAGGATTTTCATATGCTGGAAATTCTGGCCTTTTATGATAATACTTTCCCTCTGGGTGCCAACACCAAGAAGGTTGAGGAAATTAGCGCCGGGGTTGACCGATCCTCCGCCTCCTCCGGTACTGAAACCTCCCCTGGCAGATATTTCGTCCATTGTTATCTCTGCCTGGGTTATGTTTTTTACTTTCTCATTTATATCATTTTTGATTTCAGGAAGAGATCTTCTGGTTTTTTTCTTCCAGTCTTCCGGTAAAGTAACGGTTACTGTTGCCTGTTCCTCTTCTATGCGGCTTATAATGTCTCCTTTCTCGGGTAGTGAAGAAAGCCGTGACTCTATTTCGGCTACAACTGCATCAGTTTTCTCCAGGGTTGAGCCTGAAGGCATTTTAACAGAAAGCCTGAAATTGGGTGTTTGTACTTCCTGGGTGGAGCTTATACTCAGAGTAAGGCTTAATAAAAGTGCTGCAAAAAATATGACAAGAGTTCCTATAATGGTTGAGGCCGGTTTTCGCATGCAAGCCTTCAGCACAAGATAATAAGCCTGAACCAGTCTGTTGTGTATTGAGAGTTTCTTAAAAATCTCCGATTTGCCTCCCGATTTTGAATTCAGAACGTAATATGTTGCCATCGGCACCAGCAACAGTGCCGCGAAAAGTGATATTGAAAGGGTTGAAATAATGGAGACCCCGATATTCTTTCCTATTATTTTTATTAGAAAGTTTGAGGAGAAGATAAATGGCATAAACACTGTCAGTGTTGTCAGGGTTGCAGCTATTATAGCTTTCCACACTTCCTTTGTGCCTGATTTTACTGCTTGTTCGGGATATAGTCCCTGACCTGAAAGCCTGTAAATATTTTCGAGAACAACAACCGAATTGTCAACCAGCATTCCGATTGCAAGAGCCATACCCACAAGGGTCAGGCTGTTTATTGAGATTCCTGCACCGTAAAAGAAATTGAAAGCGGTGTAAACGGAAACAGGAATTGAAAGGGTTATTATCAATACCAGCCTGATATTTCTGAGAAAGAACCAGAGTACTGCCACTGCCAGCAGACCTCCTGTTAATGCAAGATTGATGATCTGGTTTATGTTCCTCTCCATTACTTCGGTAGTGTTGTTCTGCACAACGATTTCCACCCCCAGAGGTTTGAGTTTTTTGTTAAGCGAATTGACGAGGTTCAGAGCCTTATGGGAAAGATCAATTACATTTGCCTGGTTATCGTTAACAAGTGTAATGGTAACGGCATCAAGGCCGTTAACCCTGCTGTAGGAAGTCTGTTCCTTTACCCCGAAAAATATTTCCGCAACATCCTTTAGCAGTACCGGTCCGTTCTGTTTAACAACAATGTTTCCGATTTCTGAAACATCTGTATATTCTGAAGTTATATTGACAAAGTATCGGTTTGCCCCGTCAACAACCCTGCCTGCAAAGGTTTTATTCCGTGAGTTATTATTCAGTAAATTTCTCACCTGATTCATTGTGATGCCATATGCTTTGCAGGCTTTTTCGTTAAGTCTTATTTCAATTGAGTTCTCCTGACCTCCGAATACTTCAACTCCTGCTATTCCGTCAAGGTTTTCGAATTCCGGCTTTATTTCGCGGTCGGCAATATTTCTTATGCGGTCTATTCCTCCTTCCCCTCTGACCTGCAGGTCCATGAACTGACCGGTTATCTGTTCAAGATCTATTTTAATGACGTTTATTATAAATTCCTGAGGAATGGAACTTTTAACAATATTTATTTTCTCCTGAAGTTTCAGATTGGAGTATTTAAGATCTGCATTCTGGTTGAAATAAACCAGTATTGTACCAGAGCGGGATGAGATATTCGATTCTATTTTTTCAACACCCTCAAGCGTTCCGATGGCTCCCTCTACCGGTATTACAGCCTGGGCTTCGATGTATGCCGGATCCATTTCGAGTGGCGTGCTTACCTGTACAATCAGTGTTGGCAGTTCGGCATTGGGGAAAAGCTCGACAGGAAGCTTCTTATATGAAATGTATCCAAGCATGGTAAGCCCCAGGAAGAGCATACTTATCAGGACTTTTCTTTTAATGATGAAATCCATTTCTTATATGGTGATTTTATACAGTCGTTACATGTTTTTTATTACCAGTTAAGAAAGCTCCTGCAGCGTCAAGAATCCAGTAAGCGCAAGGTATTACTGCAAGGGTAAGAAGAGTTGAGGTAAAAAGACCCCCGATTACAGCCAGAGCCATTGGTGAACGAATCGAGGCACTTTCACCAATGCCGAGGGTAAGCGGCAGAAGAGCAAGTATTGTTGTTAAGCTTGTCATAATTATTGGCCTTATTCTCTGAGTACCTGCCGTAACTATAGCTTCTCTCCTGCCCATGCCTGCAGCTTGCAGTTGATTTATCCTGTCGACAAGGATAATGGCATTATTAACAGCAATCCCACCAAGCATAATTATTCCTATGTATGCCATCATATTAAGAGGTTTACCAAGGATATAAAATATCAGTACGCTTCCGACCCCTGCTAGCGGTATGGTCAGCATAATAACAAAAGGCTTGATGAGTGATTCAAACTGCGCTGCAAGTACCATATATACCAGGATAATTGAAAGAATCAGAGCGAAGGTCAGGTTCGACATTGAATCCCGACGTTTCAGTTCTTCGCCCGTGAATTCCATCCTGTAATCAGGAGGAATTGCTATTGATTTAAGAGCTTCACCTGCCTCTTTTATTACCCGGTCGAACGGAATGTTTTTTCTTACCATGGCATAAATGTAGCTTGTACGCGACTGGTTACGTCTTGTAATTTCCCTGGGACTTGTAACTATTCTTATGTTTGCAAGTTCACTGAGAGGCACTTTTACATTTCCTGCGGTAATCATCAGATCATTAAGCTGGTTTATCGAAATTTCCTCAAGTTTTATGGTTACATCTTTTAATTCGCCATCCTTTTCAAAATTACCTGCAGAAGCACCTGACAGATAACTTTTAACCTGATTAACAACGTTTTCAACCGTTATGTTATAATAACTTGTTTTAAACCGGTCGATAGAGATGTCAACTTCAGGGGTACCCTCATCCATTGAGGTTGTGATGTCGTATAATCCGTCAATACCTGAAAGAATTTCTTTAGCCTGATTCATTATCTTTTCGATTTCTTCATAATCACTTCCTGATATTTCCAGGGCAAATGGGGCACCTGTGGTACCGAGTGAAGATTGTAATGCAGTCTCTTCCCTGGAGAATGTAGCTTCAATCTCAGGAATTGTTTTGATGTAATTTTCGACCAGTGCCATTGCTTCATAAGATTGACCGGCATACTCGTCTTTAAGAATAATTTTCAGCGAAGCTGTATTTTCTCCTTCAACTACATCAGATTCAGAAAATGTGGATGTACCGGTAGCACCTGCCTGGGTGTAGATCAGGGCAATCTTATCGCCAAGAAGATCTTTAATAATGTTTTCTGTCGTATTAACTGTTGCAGCTGTTCTTTCCAGGCTTGTTCCTTCAGGCAGATGTAGCTCTATATTGAACTCTTTTGATTCGGCTCCCGGCATAAATTCACTTCCGAGGTGCGGGATAAGAAGAGCTGTTAGTCCCATAACAATCAGTGCCAGTACGATAACTGCAACACGTTTATCAAGGATTTTTTCGAGCAAATTTATATACCATCCGAATTTTACGGGTGCGGAAATTACATTTATACTTTTTTCTTTAAAAATTGTCGAGACCAGCATTGGTATCACAAGCAGGGCAACCAGTAGTGATGAAAGCAGGGCAAAAGCCACAGTTAATGCCTGATCTTTGAATAACTCGCCTGATGCTCCGTGAATGTAGACTATCGGAAGAAAAACAACTATCGTGGTAATTGTCGAGGCTGTTATGGCCCCGCCCACCTGGGCAGTTCCGGTTATGATGGAGTCTGTGAAAGGCACTCCTTCCTCGCGGTTCCGGGTAATGTTTTCCAGTACCACTATGGCACTGTCGACAAGCATTCCGGCGCCCAGTGCGAGACCTCCCAGTGTCATCACATTAATTGTAAGATGGCTGAAATACATCAGATTAAATGTTGCAATAATGGAAACCGGAATAGCAACACTTATAACCAGAGTTGATCCTATGCGGCGCAGAAATACATAAATTATAAAAACAGCAAGCAATATCCCGAGGAGTGCACTGTTCTGTACTTCAGTAATGGCGTTTTTGATATAGTTGCCCTGGTCCTGAATGAAAATAAACTCATAGCCGGGAAGAGCTTTTGATAAATTTGCAAATTCCTCTTTCAGCTTTTTTACCGCATCAACCGTATTATATTTCGGCTCTTTGTATATTGAAAGACTTATGCAGCGTTCTCCGTTTATGGTAACAACGTTTTCGGGTTCCTTGTTTGCTATATAAATATTTGCCACATCCCGAAGGTAGACAGGAACTCTTGCTGAGCCTGACGAAGCCTGTGCCGGGGTTGAAGAAGCGGATGACGATTGTTTAAAGCCGACTATAATATTTTCAAGATCAGTAAGATCTTTTAATACGCTTACTCCTTTGACAACATATTTTGTTCCCATGTCAACGATTGAGCCCCCCGATACGTTCCTGTTGTAATTATTAATCTGGGCTGCAATTACATCGGAAGTAATCCCGTATGAATCGAGAATATGTTTACGGGTTTCAATGACCACTTCACTTTCTTCTGTTCCTGAGAGTTTTACATCTGCAACGCCATCAATTCTAACAAGTTCATTTCTGATATAATTGTAGGCTACTTTTCTCAGTTCATCCATATTGCTTATTCGCTCATTCTTTAGCCCCACAACCATCACAGGAGCAGAATTCGGATCGTATTGTGACATTGAAAAATCTTCAATATCGGAGTTCTGGGCAAATGAGTTCATTTCTTTCTGAAGGTCAAGAAAAGCTTCATCCATGTCTTTTTTCCAGTCATATTCAACTGTAATTGTTGCTTTTCCGACTCTGGATGAGGAAGAAACCTGGATTACTCCATTCTGCCTCATGGCAAAGGACTCAATCTGTTCGACGTAATTTTTTTCGATTTCTTCGGGAGGTTTTTCTCCGGCTTTTATTTCAATATAGATTCTGGGATTGTTTAAATCGGGAAAAAGGTCTGTGCCCAGCCTGCCGAAAGAAATAAATCCAAGAAGCACAATACCCAGTATCAGCATTAATACTGTTACAGGATATTTTACCGCGAAACGGGCAATACTGTTCATGGCAATTATTTCACAATTTTTACTTTTGACCTGTTGCTTAAAGTTTCAAAGCCACTGATTACCAGTCTTTCATTTTTTGAAAGCCCTCTTCTGACTTCCACTTCGTTGACATTTTCAAGTCCTGTTTCAATTATACGTTCCATAGCCAGACCCCTGTCGACCACAAATACGGTCTTCCCGCGCTGGCGTGAAAGAATGATTGATTTGGGTATAACTATTACTGAATCTCTGCGGTTTACAACAATATCAGCCTTTACGAACATTCCCGGTCTCAGCAGCAGGTCGGGGTTATTTACAAGGATTACACCCTGAAATGTCCTTGTATCCGGATTAATTGCGGGGGAGAGCTGAGATATTTTACCCAGCAGGGTGTCGTTCGGAATTGTATAATTGGTAAGCTTTACAGGTTGTTCAGGTTTGATAATACCCATGTATTTTTCAGGAATCTGTACATTCATATACATGGTTTGATAATCCATGATTTTTGCTATGGTTGCACCGGCTTCGATCTGAGTACCCTGTGTGTAATACGGGAGTTCCACGATCACACCATCAATCGGGGACACTATTCTGGTTTTTTCGAGCTGGAGTCTTGCATTCTCTACCGCGATTTTTGCATTTTCATAGTTGATACTTGCTGTCTTGAGATCTTTCAGTGTGACACCGCCTTTTTCGTAGAGCGATTCCTGTTTTCTTAATTCGCTTTCGGCAAGCTCAAGATTCAGTTCGTTTGTTTCAAGCTTGATTGAAAGGACAAATTCCCTGTCTTCAAGTCTTGCTATCAGTGACCCGGCTTTTACACGGTCACCAAGTTGCCAGAGCCTTCCTGTCTGCGGGTTTTTTTCAAGAAAATAGGAAGCTGAAATTTTTGCCTTTAAAGTAATTTCGCCCCTCGGATAAACTGTGCCGGTAGTGCTTACATACTCTTCGATTGATTTGAGTTTCAGTTCCTCGACCGAAACCGGAATTTCCACATCCGCCGAGAGACTTTGTTCCTGATTCCTGCAACCGGTGAAAAACAAAGCCGTTAATAATGTTGCAATTAAAATTGTTCTTTTCATATATAATGTATGTTAAGTTTTAATAATTCACTTTTAATGCCGGAGAAACCGGCTGCTTCTTTTCAAAGTCATACAGAGTCTGTATCTTAAGATTCAGAAGCTCAAGTTTATATGAAATCAGTGCATTCGTATATGCAAGTTGTTTTTCCGAAAGCTGATTCTGATAAATATTAAGATCCATTCCTGTCAGGTCTCCGTTTTTGTATTTTTCGAGGTTCAGTTCATATGTAAGTTTTGCGTTAGTAACTGATTTCCTGGCTATTTCAATCTGGTTCTGAAGATTCAGAAGATTTCTATATACTTTCCTTATTCCCAGGATAATGTCATTTTCTTCTTCCTGTATGGAAATTTTTGAACTTTCAATTGATGCTTCTGTTGCTTTAATACGTGACTTTTTCTCTCCCCAGTCCCAGAGAGGTATGTTAAATGACAGAGTTACCGACTCATTGTCTGTAGGATTCGAGTAAACATCTTTAAATTTTTCGTTATCGCCGAACAATCCTACCGAAAGACCGAGACTTCCTTTAAATTCGTTAAGAGCTTTTGTCTGGATTAATTCAAACTGTGAATTTTCGAGAGCTATCTCCCTTTGTCTGAGCTCCATCCTGTTTTTCAGTCCATGTTCAATGGCAAATGCTATATCTATCGGAATTGTATCAACTGAAATATCCGGCAGAACTATAAAATCATCATAAAGGCTCATGCCGATGAGCACCTTAAATTCATCTTTTGCATTTTCAAGTGAGACCTGTTTATTTTCGTAATCTGATTTTGTTGTTGCCAGGTTCAGTTCGGCCTGGTAAAGTTCATCCTGTGCTGAAAGACCTGCCTCAACTTTATTCTTTGAAATTTCATAACTCTGTTTCATGTTTTCGTATGCCTGTTTTGCAATTTCCAGACTTTGCTGCTGCTGGTAAACTGCATAGTAAGCCTGAGCAACCTGCCTTTCAAGTGCAAGAAGCTGGAGCGCATAGTTCAGCTGGGCATTTTCAAGGGCAAGCTGAAGCTGTTTAATCTGAAGTTTTGTGCGGTTGTATGTAAAAAGAGGCTGATCAAGATTTATTGACAGGTTATTACTGAAGCCTTTTGTAGTGACATTTGTAAATTCGCTGTATGAATCTTTGTAACCAAATCTGTTGACAAGCGAAATCCGTGCATCAGTTATAAGAATAGGCTGGGATATAGTGAAAACACTATAACTTTCAGTTGTTTTCCTGGTATTCCATTTTGAGATTAGATCGTTGAATTCCCTTGTTTGAGTATAACCTATGGGATTTATTGTGAGGGAAAAATTTGATTTTAATGCCGCATTCTGGGCATTAAGGTTTTCCTGGCTTCTTATCAGGCTCAGACGTGTTCTTTTCAATGAAGGGCTATTTGATTCAGCGATCTTCATTGCGTCCTGTAATGTAAGGCCGTTCTGTCCTCTGGATGGCAGAGCAATGATAATTGTAAATAATATTACTGTTAAGATTCTGATTGAGAATAGACTTTGTTTCGTTTTCATATGTAATTGCATCTTGAGATATTCTTAAAATTGTTGATTATTGTTTAATTATCCATTTTACTGCATCGCCTATTACGATTCTGCCTTCCGATTTATTTGTCAGTTCAACTTTTGCGGTGTCGGGTGAGAGGTAATAAGTTCCCAGTTTATTCCAGCCGGGGTCAGCGGTCTGGTAATCAATCACAATCTCTTCCATTCCATCGTCGTGATATACCTTAAAATGGAGGTCTTTCAAGGGTGGTTCTGCGCGTTGGGTTCTTTCACCTTCCGGTCCGGTTGGTTGCGGTCCTCCTGGCGGAGGTGGAGCACCACCCGGGTCTCCTGCCGGTCTTGCTCCCGGACCGCCTGCACCCCTGACCATAATCCGTTCCCCGGCTTTACCTATATATGTGTATACATCGTAATATCCCGGCTCCTTGATTATTCCCTTCCATGCAACGTACCTGTCGCCTGCACCGGCACGCGTGTAAACCGACGACCTGACATATTTGCCGTAATAGGTATTCTGCACTACCGGCTGCCAGTATTCCGGCGCAAGGAAAAAATTTATTGTCTGATAGGTCTCCTGGTTTGTTAATTTTACCCCCAAAATCTTTTTTAATGGATTGAGCTCGGAACCCGAACTTCTGAAGAAGCCCTGATCCTCATTATCCACTATTATTTCATGCGGCTCCGTGAAAGACGGGATTTCAGGGAGTATCTCTTCACCGTCAAAAGGCTTATCCTTTAGGGATCCCTTTTTTATTTCTTCAATTGTAAAAGAAATTTCCCCGGGAATATTTTTAGAATATAATGTATTTATTTGCATTGCTCTGGGCTGATTGTCAAGTACAATCCCGATTTTTTTTGCCTGTGCCGGTCCGAGGTATATTATTTTTGATATATCAGCACTTTCGAGGCCACGGCCCTGCATGGCAATCTGCATCATTCTTCCTCCGCCGCCTGCACCTCCACGGGCAGCCTGAACAGTCATGCCAAACGCTGCCATTCCACCGGCCCTACCACCAAAACCTCCGCCTGTACGGAATGAGACATTAAAAAGTCCACCGGTCGATTCCGGATTACTTGCAATAAACGTCACCTGATATCTTGTACGCTGGTCAACAACAATCTGGCTTGCTTCAACGCCGGTAAACAGAAAGCCAGGCTGACCTTTACCGTTAAACCATTCATCCAGGTAAGGATAAAACTCAAACCCGAACCTTTCCTTTATATCCTTATTAAGCTTAAGTATATTGACTCTTTTGTAGCTGTTGTCACTTATGTACTTTTTAAACCAGTCGTTGAACTCGGTAATGCCTGCTTTTGAACGGAGAAGATTAAAAAGATAGTCTCCCTTTAAAGTCAGTACGGCACGCAATGTATCACTTCCAGGGTTCTTTGCAAGCAATTCTCTGAAACTGATATCTCTCAGTATCAGATTTGCTCTGTCATTTTCTGAAAGATTCCCCGTCATTAATATTGGTCCGCCTGGCCGGGCGGGTTCGCTTAATTTCTGGAGATGTGACTCAAAAACAGCGTTTATAACAGGATAATCATCTGAGTAAAAATTATTTCTAAAGAAATAAAAACTGGGTCCGAGAAGATACCTTGTTGGTTCATTTACAAGTACAGAGTTAACCATGCGGAAACTCTGCCCGCTTATAAAGGTGTTGCGAACGAATGCGTTAAAAATTCTGACTTTAAGTTCTTTATCTGTAATTATCTGGTTATTACGTTCCATCTGACGCTTCTGTCTGGCAAAACGTTTTGAAAAACCGGCCTGCTGAAGTGTGGATAATTTTTCGGGAAGAATAACCATTGAAGGCTGAACTTCAGCCCTTGTCTGTGTATTCTTTTTCGGGAATGAGTAAAACTGAACCGGAGCTTCAATCAGACTTAAGGTTTTGAAAGGATACGGAATACTGAAACCTGACTCAAGATCCTTCAAGAATCCTGATATAAGCTGTGGCAATGTGTCTTTGAGCTCTTCAAAATCTTTTTTGTAATAATCGTTCCCGGGATAGTGCCATGAAATGAATTCAACCGAATCCACCGTTATTCTGTCTGCCACATAATTACCCATTGCGACAGTTAATCCTGTAAGAGGAAAATCGGGTGAATATCTGAAAAATCCTTCCGACTCCTGAGGCCATCCCTGTGAAACAACCTGCAGGTTATTTTCACTGCGGGCTTTAAGGGTAAACATTGTAAAATCTACCTTTATCCGGGCAGGATTTGACGGGTAGTAATTAAGACCTGATACAGGATACCAGTGGGTCTCAGGCGTAAGTAAAACATAATTGTCTTTTATGAAAGCCTGACGTTTGTTCACATTTACCATTGCTATCCTGTATCTGTTTTCTTTAATGTTATCACTGTAATTCGGATAGCAGAACGATTCGAGAATGGTTCCCGAATAAATTACGGTCACACTGTCATAAGCTACGGGAGCGAGATCTTTTTCCGGATAAATCTCAATAATATGTCCTGTTGTTTTAAACTTTAATTCCCTGCCTCCTGAAATAACTTTTGAGACATTAAGACCAGGATTAAGCGAAAACAGGTATTCTGTAAGCGGCGAATCATTGTCGTTGAGAATTTTTAATCCGGCCACAACATCAATGGTTTTTCCTTTATGAACAAGGTCAATATTTGCGGAAACTGTTGATGGGAATTTTTTTGATTCAAATTGTCTGTTGATACTTATTACCTGGTTTTTTAAATTTTTATTATCAAGATGAGTTTTAAGGGTATTATAGAATGAAATTGCGGCACCGGCAGTTGAAACGACAAAAAGTACGGCAGCGATCTGCCTCTGGAGTCTTGACTGGGGTAATCTTTTAAACAGCAGGATGGTTGCCATTACGAGGGCAAAGCCTGAGCAGAAATAGATAAGTCTCTGGTTCAGTATAAAAGGCAGATTATCGAATCCTGTTATTTCTGATTTGAAAATCGGCAGTCCGAAGGCCATATAGTCGAAAACCAGACCTGTCCTGTGCCACAGGTAAAACATATTGAGTGCAGCGTAGCCCAGCAGAATAAAAAAGGTTATTGCCTGATTCCTTATTAAAAGCATAATAATAAATGCAAGCCCGAGACTGAACAGGAGGGTGGGGAGTGAAATAATCAGCAGATATTCAAAATATGAAAGAATATCCACCTTCATTGTTTTTGAAATAATATTGATAATCAGTCCTATACCCAGAATGAAAAGATTAAGCGAAAGAAAAAGTCTCAGGATACCGAGTGTTTTTCCGGCGACATACTCAAAATTTGACATGGATCTTGTGTAGAGTACTTCAACGGTATCAAGTTTTTTATCCCGTTTCAGAAAATCTGAGGCAAGAAAAATCACAACAACGGCCTGGCCTATATTAAGAAGGTATAAATTTATAAGCGGGAGTGAAGAGGGGATGGATACAATTTCCCACGATTCGCTTCCTACCGGTGAAAAGAGGCCTATGTTCAACATGGTAAAAATGAATAGTGCCCCGATTGAGAATAATCTGAAAAACCATGTTCGCCTGAGGGTTTTCGCCTCATAGTGGGCAACTGTGCGAATATTATGAATAAAAGCCATGCTACCAGATTTTTTGGTTAAACATTTAAATCGGCATGTACTTTATGTTCCATGTAGTACACGTATGCGTGTTCAATGTTAGGCTCAATTTCCACCGCATTACTATCTGGAGGGATTTCTGAAACCACCTGTATTTCCCAGCCTGTTTCAACAGGTATGGTTGAAATGATATCGTAGTTTTCTTTTGCCTTTTCATATTCGTAGGGTGTGAGGTTAAGCCTGAACACATGCCCCCGTGCTTCTTTTACAAGTTCTTCCGGCCGACCCGCAAAGACAACTTCCCCTCTGTTTAATAATGCCATATTCTGACATGTTGAGGAGATATCGCCCACAATATGTGTTGAAAGAATGATAATTACATCCTGTTTCTGGCTTAGATTGGATAGAATATTTCTGAATCTGATTCTTTCATCCGGGTCAAGACCTGTTGTTGGTTCATCCACTATAATAAGTTTCGGATTTCCTATCAGGGCCTGTGCAATACCAAGCCTTCTTTTCATTCCGCCGGATAATTTATTGGCACTTCTGTCGCGTACCTCAAGCAAACCCACCTGATCAAGCATCCTGTCAACTTCTTTTATTCTTTCTTTCCTGTTCTTCATTCCTGCAAGTGCGGCAGAAAAATCGAGAAACTCCCATGTTTTCAGTGAAGAAAAGAACCTGAAATCCTGAGGCAGATATCCCAGAATTTTTCTTACTTCCTTTCGGTGCTTCTGAATATCCTTTCCGTCAAGCAAAACAATACCTGAAGTGGGTTTTATAAGGGTAACGAGAATTCTCATAAGAGTTGATTTCCCTGCACCGTTCGGCCCCAGAAGCCCAAACATGCCTGATTCAATTACAAGATTTATGTTTTTTAATGCATGAGTACCGTTAGGATAGATTTTATTCAAATCACGGATTTCAATTTTCATAACCTCTATTTAACTTAATGAAACCGGTTATTTTTTAATTATTAGACTATTTAAAGACTTGATTTATTTCAAAGTGTTTCAAATTTGATGAATTTTTGTCAATGTAATTTCGGTTTTTTATCTCTGTTTATATCATTTAAAGTTACGGTATTGAAGTAATTTCTATTTTTGTGCAATGAATTTCTCCCAGGTGGATTACAGTACAAATAAAAGGAAAATTATCAATGATCCGGTATATGGATTTATTAATATCCCCGGTGATTTCATTTTCGATCTTATTCAGCATCCGTGGGTTCAGCGCCTCCGGAACATCAAACAGCTTGGTTTGACAAATTATGTTTATCCGGGAGCAACTCACACAAGGTTTCAGCACTGTTTAGGCGCACTTCATCTTATGGATATGGCTCTTCAGACTTTGAAAGCTAAAGGAGTTGCCATCAGTCCTGAAGAAGAAGAAGCGGCACTTATTGCAATTCTTCTCCATGATGCCGGTCATGGTCCTTTCTCGCATGCCCTTGAAAAATCAATAATTAAAGGTATCACTCACGAAGACATGTCGTTGCTGCTAATGAACATGCTCAATAGTGAGTTTAAAGGCAGGCTTTCACTGGCGATTGATATATTTACCGGAAATTACAGAAGAAAATTTTTTCACCAGCTGATTACCGGACAGACCGATATGGATCGTCTTGATTATCTGAGGAGGGACAGTTTTTATACGGGTGTAATTGAGGGTTCAGTTGGTTCCGACAGAATAATCAGGATGTTGAATGTAGCCAATGACCAGCTGGCAATTGAGGAAAAGGGAATCTATTCGCTTGAAAAACTGTTGATTGCCCGTCGTTTGATGTACTGGCAGGTGTACATGCATAAGACCGTTCTTTCCACTGAAAGTCTTCTGGTTAATGTACTGAGAAGGGCAAAAGAGATTGCACTAAAGGGTGAGCAGATTTACTCAACGCCTTCTCTTAGCTTCTTTCTTTATAATGAAATAGGCAGGGATGATATAACGGGGAAAGGCCGGTTCCCACCTGCTGTTGTGGCTTTCCATTTCACCAGGCTTGACGACAGCGACATATTTGTTTCGGCAAGGTACTGGAGCGACCATTCCGACAGAGTTCTGTCAGATCTGTCAGCAAGATTGATACGTAGAAATCTTTTTGCTGTTGAGCTGCAAAACAAACCTTTCTTCCCTGCAAGGTTGGAAAGTATCAGAAAGAGAGCAGGAAAGATTCTTGATATAGAACCGGGTAAAGAAGATTATTATGTCTTTTCGGGGAAAGTTTCCAATCTTGCTTATGCAACAGATGGCAGTTCAAGGGTGAAAATTCTTTTGAAGAACGGAGATACAGCTAAAATCGAGGAAGTTTCCGATATATTCGGACAGAGTTTCCTTTCAGAGCGAATAATAAAATATTTTCTTTGTTATCCTAAAGAATGTAGATAATTTAAAATGAATAAACTATGGAATTTACAGCAACTGCAATAGCACAGTTTCTCAAAGGTGAAATAGTAGGAGACCCTGACGTGAAGGTAAACACTGTTGCCAGAATTGAGGAAGGCCACCAGGGAGCTCTTTCATTTCTGGCAAACCCTAAATATGAACAGTACATTTACACTACCAAATCATCAATAGTATTGGTGAACAGGGACTTTGTCCCTTCTGCACCGGTTCAGGCAACACTCATAAAGGTTGACAATGCCTATGAAGCATTTGCATCACTGCTGTCAATGGCTTCACAGTCAGGAATTAAAAGGAAGGGAATTCACCCTACGGCAATAATTGAACCGGATGTGAAAATGGGAGAAAATGTTTATGTGGGTGCTTACTCATATATAAGTAAGGGGTGCGAAATTGGTGATGGATGTCAGATTTATCCGCATGTCTATGTAGGGGAAAATACAAAAATCGGTAATGAAAGTATAATCTATCCCGGGGTTAAAATTTATCATGAATGTGTGATTGGTAATTCCTGTATAATTCATTCCGGGACTGTTATCGGAAGCGACGGTTTTGGATTTGCTCCGGGAGCGGATAACAAATATAAAAAGATACCACAGGTTGGGAATGTGGTGATTGAAGATGAAGTTGAAATCGGAGCCAATGTTGCAATCGACAGGGCAACAATGGGTTCTACTGTTATTAAAAAAGGTGTGAAGATTGACAATCTTGTACAGATAGGACATAATGTTGAAATCGGTGAGAACACAGTGATGGCAGGGCAGACCGGAATAGCAGGTTCTACGAAGATAGGGAACAATTGTATGATAGGGGGACAGGTAGGTATTGCGGGTCATCTTAAAATTGCTGACGGAATGAGGGCCTGTGCTCAGTCGGGCATTATCAGCGACATTGAGGAAAAGAATCTTACCGTTATGGGATCTCCGGCATTCGAGCACCGGCATTATCTGAAGTCTTATCTTTTATTTAAAAAACTGACTGATCTGAAAACTCAGATTGATTCATTAAATAAAGCAGTTGAAGAACTTAAAAGGAAGGGCTGAGGCATTGAGGAATCAGTAATTATGCCTTTTTTAATGAATTGTTCCCGAAATTTTTATTTCCTTTGTAAATAATTTAATTAAATGTTTGATAATATTTAATTGAAATGGTAGAAAAACAAAGAACCATTGCGCGTGAGATAAGCCTTCAGGGGAAAGGGCTTCATACCGGAATCAATGTAAATATCACTTTTAAACCTGCCCCGGCAAATCATGGCTATAAATTCTGCAGGGTTGATCTGCCGGGTAAACCAGTTGTGGATGCCGTTGCCGAAAATGTTACGGAAGCTTCAAGAGGTACCACTTTAACTCAGAGCGGTGTTTCAGTCTCGACAATCGAACATGTGCTTGCCGCATTTTACGGTATGCAGGTTGACAATGCTTTTATCGAACTTAATGGCCCTGAAGCCCCGATAATGGGAGGTTCATCCGAGAAATTTGTTGAAGCCATAAAGGAAGCCGGAATAGTTGAACTTAAAGAAGAACGAAATTATTTTACTGTAAAACAGAAAATAACCTTTTCAGACGAGGAGCACGGAGTCGACCTTATAGTTTATCCCGACGATCATTTCAGCATAAACGTACTCATTGATTACAATTCGAGAATTCTTGGAAACCAATACGCCATACTCGATTCAATAAATGATTTTGAAAAAGAAATAAGCAGATGCCGCACATTTGTTTTCTTTCATGAACTTGAACCGCTCTTCAAATCAGGTCTCATTAAGGGAGGGGATTTAGACAACGCAATCGTTATAATGGAAAAAGAGGTGCCTCAGGAAGAGATCGACCGGATAGCAAAGTTATTTAACAGGCCGGGGATCAACAGTCATAAAGCCGGAATACTTAATAATACCGAATTAAGATTTCCCAATGAGCCTGCAAGGCATAAACTGCTTGATCTGATCGGAGACCTTGCTCTTGTGGGGCAACCGATAAAAGGTAAAGTAGTGGCAACAAAGCCCGGGCATTATGCCAATACCAGGCTGGCAAGAATAATCAGGCAGGAAATCAAAAAGGCACAATCCAAAAAGGATATACCTGTTTATGATCCAACGGTGCCGCCGGTTTATACTTATGAAGACATCAAAAAGATACTTCCACACAGATATCCTTTTCTGCTTGTTGATAAGATAATTTTTGTAGATGAAAACAAAGTTGTAGGAATAAAGAATGTTACGGGAAATGAAGCATTCTTTCAGGGTCATTTTCCGGGAGAGCCGGTTATGCCCGGAGTGCTGATGATTGAGGCAATGGCTCAGACCGGAGGGATACTTGTCCTTAACGAAGTTGACGACCCGCAGAAATATTCCACCTATTTTCTGAAAATTGACAAGCTTAAATTTAAACACAAAGTGGTACCCGGAGATACACTGATAATAAAAATGGAATTAACCGAACCTGTCAGAAGAGGTATTGTTTCGATGTACGGACAGGCTTATGTGGGAAATACTCTTGTGATAGAGGGAGAAATGATTGCACAAATTGTCAGAAACAAATAATAATGTAAAATGATCTCGAAACTGGCTTATATCCATCCCGATGCAAAACTTGGTGAAAACGTTGTTGTAGAACCTTTTGCATATATCGCAGGAAATGTTGTTGTAGGTGACGGAACATGGATTGGTCCTCACGGTATTGTTCTTGACGGAGCCCGTATAGGACGTAACTGCAGGATTTTTCCCGGAGCGGTTGTATCGGGGATTCCGCAGGATCTGAAGTTCAAGGGAGAAGATACCACAGTTGAAATAGGTGACAATACAACCATCAGGGAATGCGCAACTATTAACAGGGGGACGGCAGCTGTAGGGAAAACCGTTATCGGAGATAATTGTCTAATTATGGCATGTGCTCATGTGGGTCACGACTGCCAGATAGGTAATAACTGTATTCTTGGAAATGCTGTTGGACTGGCAGGTGAAGTAAAGGTTGATGACTGGGCAATAATAAGCGGCGGCTCACTTGTACATCAGTTTACAAGAATAGGCGGACATGTGATTATAGGAGGCGGTGGAAAAGTTCGGATTGATGTCCCTCCTTTTATCAAAGCCGACAGAGACCCGCTTGCATATATGGGTGTGAATGTTGTGGGCCTTACACGCCGAGGATTCAGCAAAGAGCGAATAAACGAAATTCATAACATATACAGGGCAATATATCTTAACGGCATGAATACTTCAAAGGCCCTTGAATATGTGGAAAAGAATTTCCAACCTTCGCCCGACAGAGACTATATCCTTGAATTTTTCAGAAATTCAGAGAGAGGTGTAATAAGAGGTCCGCGGCTCCTGGCAAACAGGTAAAAAATTCATTTTTTCAGACTCAGTTGTCGGGAAGATCCTTTCTCCAGCCCGGAGCTGTAAGTTCTATCTCCTGACCCTCTTCAGTTACTAAATATTTGCCTTTTTCTTTCTCTGTCATGTGTCCTATAATACTTATACCCCGTACCTTAGCAATCTCTTCATACTTTTCAAGAGGGACGGTGAACAGATATTCATAGTCTTCACCACCGTTAAGAGCCGCAATCAGTGGTTCAAGCATGATCTCTTCTGCAAACTTAATTGTTTCAATGGCGATGGGGATCTTATCCTGAAAAATCCTGCAACCCGTGCCGGAATATTTACATAACTGAAGCAGGTCGGATGCAAGCCCTTCAGATATGTCAATCATTGAAGTGGGCAGAATGCCTCTGTCATTAATTTCATTCAGGATGCGCAGGGGTATCTCAGGTTTAAGTTGCCTTTCAATAATATATTCATAACCTGAAAGACTGGGCTTGAAACCCGGTTCCTTCATAAACAGTCTTCTCTCTCTTTCAAGAAGCTGTAAGCCCATGTATGCCGCTCCCAGATTCCCGGTTACACATATTAGTTCATTGGGCTTTGCACCTGACCTCTTGACCAGCTTCTCCGGTTTTACAGTGCCTATGGATGTAACGGAAATGGTTAAACCGGTGAGTGATGTTGTCATGTCTCCGCCCGCAATGTCGACTCCATACTTCCTGCATGCCAGGTAAACACCCTCATAAAATTCTTCCAGTGCAGGAATATCAAACTTTGAGCTTACTCCAAGAGCTATCAGCAACTGCTCAGGAGTGCCGTTCATGGCGTAAATGTCTGATATTGCCCTAATTACAGATTTATAACCCAGATGTTTGAGAGGAAAGTAAATAAGATTAAAATGAATACCTTCCATTAAAAGATCTGTAGATACAAGTATATGATAATTATCCTGAGCTATAATAGCAGCATCGTCGCCTATATTTCCTGACGTCGATTTGTTGGAATTTACGGCATTACGTGTAAGATGGTCTATCAGACCGTATTTTCCAAGTCTGTCAATCGAATCTTCATACGAATTTTTCATCTGTTTTTTGAATTGTTATTCAAGCAGAATTGTTTGATTTTTAGGATATTTTACCGAATAAGTAAAAATAATTTCTTTCGTTTCACCGGGACGGAGTTCAAAATCCCAGGTTACAAGTCCTGTTTCTGAATTTAACTTTCCACCTGATAACTCAACAGCCTCAACTGTTATCTGGCTGTTAGATGATACAGGTATCTGGTCGTTAACTGTAATTTTGACCACACTGGTCTTATTGTTACGTATTGTTATAAGGAAAGAAAAAGTATCGGTTTTATTTGCTCCTATTGTTTTTCTTGTTGTATAATCTTTTCTCTTCTCCCTTTTTACAAGTATTCCGGGGTCGGTTCCAAGTGACAAAGTAAGGGTATCGCTGAGCTGGTTGACGTTCAACTGCGATTTGCCCACATATGTGTTTTCAAAATAGAGATTAGCTTCACCTGAAAGAAGACTTTGTTTTGCCCAGTCTGTAATATTACCTGTCAGATAAGCACAGTTTGATAGTTTGGGGACGATTATGTATTTGTATTCAGCGGGGCTTGAGGTTCTCTGGATTTCAATAGTCTGGATTTTTCCGTCGGCAGGTATTGTATAAGGTGTTGCCACATCAAAGGTAACGCTCATTTCGCCAACTCTTTTTTCTACCGTAACTGGCGCAGCTTCGACCTCTTTCCTGAGGAAAGTATTTCTGTCTGCCATCACCACGTTCTCCATCATAACCGGAGCTTCACTTCTGGCAACCTTACCATAACCTCTGATTGAAATTGTACTGCTTTCAGGTAAATAGAAATCAATGAACCAGGGATTTAATACAGGCTGATTACCTGCAATCCATGGAGTAGCAGTTGAAAAACTAAGTTTTACGTTTTTCCAGTCAACCCCGGTATTCTGGAAAACATTGGCCTTGTAATTGATTATTACAGGCTTATTAATGTCATCAACTCTGATATCGTATGAGGGATACCACCCTGCATTGTTAACGGTGTATTCAAATATCATTCTACCCTGAACAGGTCTTTCAGCATTAACAGCAACAGAAATCTCGCCTGAAGGAAGCTGATTTTTATTTCTTTTTTCTGCTATCTGCATCTGAAGCGCTTCCAGTTGCTTCTCATAATCCTTAATTAATCTGTTCTTTTTAAGTTTTGTCATATTAATCTGGTCGATGCTGGAAGTATATAGATCCATCAGTGTTTTAAACTGTTCAATTGAGAATGAGGTTTCTTTTACCAGAACAGCTTTATTTGCCTGAAGAAATGCCAGTTTCTCGTCGAGTGTTGAAATGGCTGTCTTTTCATCTTCAATCTTTTCCTGTAATGATTCAATCTGAGCCTTTATATTCCTGACTTCAGGCAGATCTTCAAGATTGCTCAGGTAGTTGTTTCTCAGATTGACAGAAAGGATCGTAAATTCACCTGTGCCCTTTACCTGAATGCTTTGTGCATCAATATATGGAGAAAGACCGGTAAGTTTAAGAACTGTTTTTCCGGCAGGGATGTCAAATGTTGCCTCACTGGTTATACGTGCTCTGTCGGGATAAACCGTAACATGACCAACAAAGGCTGTTAATACCTTCTCATTATCCGCCATTATGGCTGATGAGAGGCAAAAAATTATAAATAAGGACAAAAAAAACTTTTTCATAATTGTTAGAATTATAATAAATGTAAACTTTTTGTGTAATACCAATTTTTATGCCATAAAAAAACCCCGCCTCAGCGGGGTTTAATTTCAGTAGATTATGTAATGTCCAACAAGTGCTCCGTTAAAGTATTGCAGCCATACTGAGCACAGTTTCCCGGTATTATCGGCACGGCCGAAATGAATTTCAAACCCGTTATTATCAGTATTTGTTTCGCTCAGGACGATTACATCATTTCCGTTTGCAACTATTCCTGAATTAACTGTAATGGTGGTTCCTTCAATCTTTTTTGCCCAAAAGTTACAGAATTTAGAATCACTGTAGTTTATAATGTGAATATATTGCTCCTTACAATCCCAATCGAGGCTAAAATTTTCAGAATTTATACTCACAATAGGTCCGGTCGCATCGAGGAAAATTCTACCTGAACTCATTCCGTTAACACTCTGGGCTGTGATGTTTGATGCAGTAAGGGTTCCGCTTATGTCGGCATCACCGCCCACGGTAAGAGTTTTTGTAAGATTGGTTGTATTTATTCCAAGCTGTTTTGAAGAGAAATCGCCATACACCAATGGATTTGTAGCCGAGTTTGCTATATAGAGTTTGTTACTGCCTGTTTCAAATTTACCTGCCTGGTTTCCGAGAAAAACGTTTCCGGTACCGTCAGCAATAGAATATCCTGATTCAAATCCTATTGCAAGGTTTTTGTCTCCGTTGGTAATATTATATCCTGCCCTGTAACCCATAAAAATATTGTAGGTTGCATTCACCTCTGGTCTATAGGGCCACTCCGTGCCCGACGGAGGGTCACCCCTGCTCCGGCCTGCGTCTATTCCTATAAAGGTGTTACCTGTTCCATTATCAAGCCAGTAACCGGCATTTGTTCCGATGAATACATTGTCCCTGCTGTTGCGTATCTGATAACCTGAATTGATACCCATGAATGTATTGAATGAACCTGACCACCCTGAAGCATTGATGTGAAAACCGGATGCAGTACCGATCATAACGTTGAAAGCCTGATTTGTATGATTAAACCCTGCCAGTGAACCAATAAGTGTATTGCTTCCGCCGGAAGTAAGCCTGAAGCCCGCTTTCTGCCCTATAATAATGTTGTCACCTCCTGTTGTCAACGAACTGTCGGCAAGGTGCCCGATGATGGTGTTTGAATTGCCTGTAGTAAGATTGTGTGCTGCTTTATATCCAAGAACTGAGTTATACTTGCCTGTTGTAATATATTTTCCTGCTTCCTGGCCAATAAAGTAGTTATCAGGTGTCAGATCGAGGAAATTGCCGGTTGAGCCTTTGCTGCCGTCAAATCCTCCAATGGCAAAACCTCCTTTTACTCCTTTTTCAGGAATATTCCTGACATAAATTCTGGTGCTGTCGGAGGTAACTCTGAGGAGTTCCTGTATAGGCCCCTTACTCCCATCAAAACCACCGATTGCAAATCCTCCCTTTACTCCTTTTGTTCCGTCTCCTACATTAATTCTTACTCCCTCGTTAAAAACTGCAAAAACTGTGTCACCATTATTGTTTGTCACTGCAAAAATTGCCTCACCCATATCAGATGTTTTGCCGTCAACGGCAAGTTTATTCACGCCGGTCAACCCCTGAGCCATTATTGCATAAGGAACTGAGAGAAGCTCTGAAGAACCCATATCCTGCCATTTGTCTTTAATATAAATCTGTGTTCTCAGGAATAAAGGTTTTATAGTCCAGTCAATATCCTCAAAATTTCCGGTCACAGGAATAGCAGAAGGGTCCCCTACTCTGAGCTGGAAAAGACCGAATTCATTTGTGGTAACATTGTGATCAGCTTCGTAAACCACCACAGGCGGAGAAACACTTGTAAGTATGCCGATCCTGATCTGAAGTGGAGTGTTGGGAATTTCATTCCCTTCACCATCTCTTGCGATAGCCTGGTAATTGAATCCCTGGGGAACCTGGGCATTAACTGAAAGGCCCAGCAAAAAAGTAATTAACAATGTTAAATTTTTAATTTCCGGTAATAACCTTTTCATAAAAATCAGAATTGTTTATTAACGAAAAATATTTAAAAAATCTAAAAACGTCAAATATTTTTTGACAAGTCGGGGAAAATTTTATGTAAACGTATGTTCTGAATAGATGACTGATAAAAATCTTTCAGATACTTTTTTATCAGTTTACGCCAATTTAAGATGAGTCTGACCTCTGTGCCGGAAGAAAAAGCTGATATTATTTTTGAATTATTTCGGAATAATTTAATGTGCCTTCAGGCAGTTCGGCAGATGGTTTATTTGCCCACGGACAGCCGGGAACGGGGCAGTTTTCAATTTTATGCTTCCGGTTGTCGGCAGGTTCCCAGCCCATTATCAGGAATAGAGCGAAAAACCCTACTACATACGCAACAGGCACATGCCAGCCGTTTTTCAGCCATCGTCCTACATGACGTCCTTCGGGGAATTTGTTGGTAATTGCTACTCCTGCCGATGAACCGAACCATACCATTGAACCTCCGAAACCTACGGTATAGGCAAGCATACCCCAATCGTAATGACCCTGGTCAATACAGAGTTTTGTGAGAGGTATATTATCAAACACAGATGAGAGAAATCCAAGCGCAAAGGCTGTAACCCACGATGCATTCGGCAACTCTTCCACCGGCATAAGCGAAGCACACGTGACAAGACATAGAAGAAAAACAGTTCCTTTAATCGCTCCCGGTATCTCCTTCCATGGTACCGGCCGTATAGCTGTGCTCAGCAGTATGGCTATCCATACACCCAGAGCAGGCATGTCATAGAGGATATTGGAAAGAATTGCTCCTATAAGAATCATTGCCACAATAACAATTTTCATCCAGTCAATTTTCACACCGGGAACCGGGTCTTTCTGGATAGGCTGAAACCTGTCCTGCTGGTGAGAACTGAACCAGCCAAAAAACAAGAGAGCAAAGATTGAAGCAATGAATGCATGCAGCACATTAAATGCACTGGTTCCTGCAATCCACATCATTGTTGTGGTTGTGTCGCCCACCACACTTCCTGCGCCTCCGGCATTACTTGCAGCCACTATTGCAGCAAGGTAGCCTATATGAACTTTTTTTCTGAATACAACAAGGGAAATTGTTCCTCCTATAAGAGCAGATGCAATATTATCAAGGAAGGCTGACATTATAAAAACAAAAACAAGAAGCATAAACGGTCCTTTCCAGTCGTCGGGAAGATACTTTGGAAGAATATCCGGCATACGCGATTCTTCAAATATCTTTGAGAGAATGGCAAAACCTAAAAGAAGTCCTGCCAGATTCAGTATTATGCCCCATTCTCCTTCGCGAAGCTCTTTATCCAGTAATTGCTCCTTCATGGGAGTATGGCCAAAGAAATGCTCACCGAAATGGAATCCGGGATCAAAAATAAATTTAAAGGCAAGTAACACGGTTAGACCCGTGACAGCGACCCAGAAGGTTTGTTTGTGAAACAGTGCAACTCCGGTAAGGATAAGTCCGAATATAATGAATTCAACCCTTATCGGTCCTATCGAAGGAACCTCTCCGGTTGAGGCAAAAGTAACGGCAGGAATTAGCAGAAACATAATCAGGGTGAAAACCTTCTTTACGTGGAAAGAACCTGAAAAATATGTCTTAATCATAAAAGAGTTGTTATAGGTTTTAGCTGCCAAAGATAAACGGTTTTTCTTTGCTTAATAAGGCATTTTGTCAGGCCTCTTTAATAATTTTTTATCCTGAATGCAGAAAATGATTTTTTGTAATAGGGTTACATTATGAAATTTAGACATGCAGCGATATTTTCCTGCCTTCATATTGTTATATTTTTTAATTTTGCATGTTTATTAAGATTAATTCTAATTAACAAAAGCGCCTGACAGTTGTTATTAAAAAGGTAAGCTTTGCTTTTAAGTTCTTACAAATGTCTGATAAAAAAGAAAATAACAATATAATTAATGAGGTAACAGCCGGCCAGTATAAGTATGGCTTTTATACAGACATTGAGTCGGAAAGGATACCAAAAGGGCTGAATGAAGATATTATCAAGCTGATATCAGCAAAAAAAAGTGAGCCCGACTGGCTTCTTGAATTCAGACTGAAGTCATACCGTCACTGGTTGACTATGGAAATGCCCCGTTGGGCAAATCTTGTGATTCCGGAAATAGATTACCAGGATATAACATATTATGCTGCTCCTGTGCAGAAATCAAAGAAAGATTCCCCCGACGAAATAGATCCTGAACTTAAAAAAACTTTTGAAAAGCTCGGCATACCGCTTGAAGAACAGAAGATACTCAGTGGTGTGGCTGTTGATGCGGTAATGGACAGTGTTTCTGTCAAGACAACTTTCAGAGAGACTCTTGCGGAACTGGGAATAATATTTTGCTCCTTCAGTGAGGCAGTCAGGGAGTACCCTGATCTGGTAAGGAAATATCTCGGTACGGTGGTGCCATACAGTGACAATTTTTTTGCCGCACTCAATTCTGCAGTATTCAGCGACGGTTCGTTCTGCTATATTCCTAAAGGTGTCAGGTGCCCGATGGAACTTTCAACATATTTCAGAATAAATGCTGCAAAAACAGGTCAGTTTGAACGTACTCTCATTGTGGCCGATGATGAAAGTTACGTAAGCTACCTTGAGGGTTGTACTGCCCCGATGAGGGACGAAAACCAGCTTCATGCCGCAGTGGTGGAAATTATTGCTGAAAAGGATGCAGAAGTAAAATATTCAACGGTGCAGAACTGGTATCCGGGTGATCATGAGGGCCGGGGTGGTATTTTTAATTTTGTTACCAAAAGAGGAATATGTCGCGGCGAAAATTCAAAAATATCATGGACACAGGTCGAAACCGGTTCGGCAATTACATGGAAATATCCTTCCTGCATTCTGAAAGGAGACAATTCAACGGGTGAATTTTATTCTGTGGCGGTGACAAACCATTTTCAACAGGCCGATACAGGAACTAAAATGATTCATATCGGAAAAAACACAAAGAGCACAATTGTTTCAAAAGGTATATCGGCAGGAAACAGCCAGAACAGCTACCGGGGTCTGGTGAAAATACTGAAAAATGCCAGTAATGCAAGAAATTTTTCGCGCTGCGATTCTCTCCTGATGGGCGATAAATGCGGAGCTCATACTTTCCCGTATATTGAGGTTGAAAATCAGACTGCAATCGTTGAACATGAAGCAACGACATCAAAAGTAGGGGAGGATCAGATATTCTACTGTAATCAGCGTGGCATTTCCACAGAAGATGCCGTAAATCTGATCGTAAACGGATACACGAGAGAGATAATTAACAAACTGCCTATGGAATTTGCGGTTGAAGCACAGAAACTTCTGCAGATAACTCTTGAAGGCAGTATAGGATAAATATTCAATTTGAATTATGTTGGTAATTAAAAATTTAAGAGCAACAGTCGGAGGCAGGGAAATACTGAAAGGAATCTCCCTCGAGGTTAAAGAGGGAGAGATACATGCAATAATGGGTCCAAACGGTTCAGGTAAAAGCACCTTTGCAGCTGTTATTGCCGGAAGGAATTATGCCACAGTTACTGAAGGTACGGTGAAATATATGGGGAAAAATCTTCTGGAAATGACTCCTGAAGAAAGAGCCCTCGAAGGTATCTTTCTGGGATTCCAGTACCCTGTTGAAATTCCGGGAGTGAGCATGACTAACTTCTTGAAAACTGCCGTAAATGAACAGAGAAAACATAAAGGTCTTGAACCTCTTTCAGCATCCGATTTTCTTAAACTGATGCGTGAGAAAAAAGAACTTGTTGGACTGGATTCTAAACTGGATAACCGCTCTGTTAATGAAGGATTCTCGGGTGGAGAGAAAAAGAAAAACGAAATATTCCAGATGGCAATGCTGGAGCCCAGATTGGCAATACTGGACGAAACTGATTCGGGACTCGACATTGATGCCCTGAAAGTTGTTGCAAACGGGGTAAATAAACTGCGCAGACCGGATAATGCTTTTATAGTTATAACCCATTACCAGCGCCTGCTTGATTATATCATACCCGATGTTGTACATGTTCTTTACGATGGAAGAATAGTTATGACATCAGGCAGGGAGCTCGCCATTGAACTCGAAAAGAAAGGCTACGAGTGGATAAAAAATGAAGTTGAAAACAGCGGAATAAAATGAAATCCGGGAACGAATTAACCGAAAAATTTTACAGACTCTTCAGGGAAAATCTTCCTGTGATTGAATCCGTTTCGTCTCCTTTACTTAACACTTTCAGGGGAGAAGCAATGGAGCGATTTCTGAAATCCGGTATTCCGGTGCGAAAAAATGAGCCTTACAGGTATACTCCAATGGAGGCTTATTTTGAGTATGATTATCACAATTATTATGTTCCGGTATCTGCAAATTTTGAGAGAATCAGGAATTTTAAATGTGATGTGGAGGACCTTGATTGCCATACTATATTACTTCATAACGGATATTTTCCGGAAAGCGGGGTAAAACTTGACTCATTGCCAGATAATATCTGGTTCGGAAGTATTAATGAAGCTGCTGAAAAATTCAGACCGCTTATGGAAAGCCACCTTGGAAAATACTGCTCAAGAGTGGATGACGGTCTTGTACATCTTAATACTGCTCTGTCACCGGGGGGAATCTTTATACATGTGCCAGAGGGTACAATGGTTGAAAAACCGGTACAGATTATAAATCTTATAGAATCTGATCAGGATGTGTTTAACCAGAGGAAAAACCTCATTGTTATAGAGCCAGGTTCTGTATTTACAATTATAATATGCGATCACACGCTCTCACTGAACAGATTTCTTACCAATACGGTTACTGAAGTATATGTGGGTGAAAATGCGCATTTTAATATTATCAGAATTCAGAATGAACATAATAATTCCTTCAAAATCACAAGTACATTTATCCATCAGGAAAATAACTCTTCCGTAAGTTCGAACAATATAACGCTTCATGGAGGCCTGGTTCGAAATAATACATTCCTTTTTCTCTCAGGCCAGGATGCTCAATGTACTTCGTATGGGCTTTACCTTGCCGATAAGATGCAGCATATTGATAATTATGTAAATGTTGAACACCTGGCTCCGGGATGTACATCCAACCAGCTTTTCAAAGGTATACTGGATGAAAAGTCTAAGGGCGTTTTTAACGGAAGAATTTACGTTGCACGGGGAGCACAGGATACATCAGCATACCAGAAAAACAATTCAATTCTGCTTACCAACGATGCCAGAATGTACACAAAGCCGCATCTTGAAATATTTGCTGATGAAGTGAAATGCAGTCATGGTGCCACGGTAGGCCAGTTGGATAATGACGCCATGTTTTACCTTCAGTCGAGAGGAATAAACAGAGACGAAGCGAGACTTATGCTTATGACTGCCTTTGCCGATGAAGTTATTCAGAAAATATCTATCGAACCATTAAAACATAGAATTAGGGAACTTGTAATTAAACGTCTCAGAGGAGAAGTGATAAGATGTACATTCTGCGCTGTTAAATGTAACTAATTGATAATATTCAAAGTGAAGGATATAAACGAAATAAGAAAAGATTTTCCGCTTCTTCAGAAAAAAATAAACGGCCGGAAAATTGTATACCTCGATAATGCGGCAACAACCCAGAAACCTCAGTGCGTAATCGATGCCATTAATGAGGTTTACATTGGTTATAATGCAAATGTCCATAGAGGTGTTCATGTCCTTAGCGACATTGTTTCAGAAGCTTATGAAAACTCAAGGGAAAAAATCAGAGAATTCATAAATGCTTCAAAAAAAGAGGAAATAATTTTTACCCCGGGAACGACAGGTTCAATAAACGCTGTTGCCTTCTCCTTTGGCGAGAGATATATAAAACCCGGCGATGAAATTGTTATAAGTCATCTCGAACATCATTCCAATATTGTTCCGTGGCAAATGATGTGCGAGCGTAAAGGTGCAAGACTGAAAGTTATACCAATAACCGACAACGGTGAAATAATAATGGAGGAATATAAAAGGCTGTTGTCGGAAAAAACTAAACTGGTAGCAGTTACCCAGGTCTCAAATGTTCTTGGAACAGTTGTACCTTTAAAAGAAATTACTGACATCGCCCATCAATACGGTATACCTGTGCTGGTAGATGGTGCTCAGGGTATTCAGCATTGTTCAACAGATGTACAGGACATTGGGTGTGATTTTTATGCATTTTCGGGACATAAAATTTACGGCCCTCCCGGTACCGGAATACTTTATGGCAGGGAAAAATACCTTGAAGAAATGCCCCCCTGGCATGGAGGGGGCGATATGGTCAACAGGGTGACACTGGAAAAGACAACCTTTAACCAGCTGCCTTTCAAATTCGAGGCCGGCACAACAAACTACCCAGGATTTATCGGCCTGGGAAGGGCAATAGATTACATTAAGGAACTCGGAATAGAAAACATCAGCAGTCTGGAAAAAGAACTTATGCATTATGCCATAGAAAAACTGTCAGCAATCGAAAAGGTTAGAATAATAGGAAACCCTGCTGAGAGGGTCTCGGTAATCTCTTTTATTATTGATGGGGTGCACCAGTACGATGCCGGAATGATACTCGACAAGCTTGGCATAGCAGTAAGAACAGGCAATCATTGTGCTCAGCCGCTGATGGACAGACTTAAATTGGATGGAACTATCAGAGCTTCTTTATGCTTTTACAACACACGGGAGGAAATTGATGCCCTCGCAGAGGGAATAGGCAAGGTTATAAATATGTTTTACAAATGAATAATGAAATGAGCATTAATGATGTTCAGGATAATATTATTGAAGAGTTTAGCGCTTTTAGCGACTGGATGGACAGGTATTCATTGCTGATCGAAAAGGGAAAAGAACTGGAGCCTCTCGATCCGGCTTACAAAAAGAATGATTATCTCATAGAGGGATGCCAGTCGAAAGTGTGGCTCTATCCGGAATTCAGGGATGGAAAAATATATTTCTATGCCGACAGTGATGCCCTGATAACAAAAGGCATTGTTTCTCTTCTCATAAAGGTACTCTCGGGCCGGACACCTGCTGAAATAAAAAACGCAGACCTTTATTTCATAGAAAAGACAGGTCTGAGGGAAAATTTATCACCTACGCGCTCAAACGGATTGCTTGCAATGATCAAGCAAATGAAACTTTATGCAATTGCTTTTGAATATAATACGAATAAAAACACTCCCGGTGCAGCATTTTAAAGGTATATTTGTAAAAGTTTAACACTTAAATATTTAAGTATTAATTTTCAACATCAAAACTATTTTTCAATGGAACTGTCTGAAAAACAAGAAATAGAAGCAAGAATTACAGGAGTTCTGAAGTCTATTTACGACCCTGAAATTCCCGTCAATATTTATGATCTCGGACTGATTTATGAATTAAATGTTGACGATGACCATGTAGCACATATAACAATGACGCTGACCGCTCCCAACTGTCCTCTTGCTTCCCAGATGGTTGAGGAAGTAAAATATAAGGTTGCCGGAACAAGAGGTGTAAAGGATTGTGAAGTTAATCTGACCTTTAATCCGCCCTGGACCAGGGATCGTTTAAGTGATGCCGCAAAACTCGAGCTTGGTCTGATGTAATCCGTTAATGAGTGTGAACGTTGGGATAACGTCGCTTATCAGAGAAAAGGTTTTCTCCCTTGGCTTTGACCTTTGCGGAATAACCCGTTCCAGAAGACTTTCGGAATACGAGGAAACCTTCAGGGAATGGTGCCATACCGGCATGAACGACGTGATGACTTATCTTTCAAGAAACATTGAAAAAAGAATAGATCCCTCGCTGTTTTTCCCCGGAGTTAAATCTGTTGTTGTTGTTGGGATGAATTATTTTACCCGTAAACTCCAGTCCGAACCCGGAGTGCCTGTGATTTCAAGATACGCTCTCGGGAACGATTACCACAATGTGATAACCGGAAAACTTAAAGACCTCCTCTCTTTTATTAACACCATTGTTCCTGATGTACGAGGCAAAATTTCATGCGATTCTTCGCCTGTTATGGAAAAACCATGGGCTGTGGAGGCCGGACTCGGATGGCAGGGGAAAAATTCCCTTGTTATAAACGAAAAAACCGGCTCATTCTTTTTCATCGGGATTTTATTCCTCGATATTGAACTTGAATACGATCTGCCTGAAAAAACAGACAGGTGCGGCGATTGTAATTTGTGTATAAGCAGATGTCCGACAGGCGCGATTAACAGTAACCGGACAATTGACGCAAGGAAATGTATTTCAAATCTGACGATAGAAAACAGGAAACCTCTGGATCCCGGAATGGCACGATTGTTTGAACGCAGGGTTTATGGATGCGACATCTGTCAGGAAGTATGTCCCTGGAATAAGAACATTACACCACATAACCACCCCGAATTTAATGCGTCTGATAAACTGATTTCGATGACGCGTCATGAGTGGCTCTCTCTCGACAGGGAGAGATTCGAAGAACTCTTCGGGAAAACGCCGGTAGCGCGTGTGGGATTTGTAAGATTCAAAAAAAACGTCGAAACAATTCTGTATAGTTCCGACTGATTTTATTGTTTTTCACCCAGAACAGTTACCATAATTTCACGCCTGTTTCTCGGACCGTCAAACTCGCAGAAAAAAATGTTCTGCCACGTTGAAAGCCCTAATCTGTTATCAACAACCGGAATGGTTTCTGAGGGACCAACAATTCCGGCTTTAAGATGAGCATCCCCGTTATTGTCCTGCCTGTCGTGCTCCCAAACGCCATGAGGTATCAGTTTGTTTAGTAATGTAATCACGTCATTTTGAACAGACTCGTCCCAGTTTTCCTGTATCATGATTGCACAGGTCGAACCTCTTGCATAAACGGATGCAATCCCGTTTTTTACACCGCTTTCTTTCACCGCGTTTTCAACCATCGCAGTAATATCGTATAACCCGTTTCTTGAATGTGTACTTAATGATATAATTTTCTGATACATACTTTTAAAATTTATTCTGTAAATTTACTATTAGTTTTCTATACCTTATAATTAACCCATAAAAGAAGTAAAATGAAAAGCACCTTAAAAACACTCATTGTAATAATTTTTTCTCTTGGCTCATGCAATGAACTGGAAACATTTGTTACTGATATTGTCAGGGCCGACGGGTCAATCGAAAGAAGGATTGAAATGAAAGGGGCGAATATGAAATTAGGTTATAATGAAGGCTGAATCAGTAACCCGTAATTCGTGGGCCTGGATAATAACAACAACTTTTTTATTCTTCTTGCAGGAGCAGCATTATTTCCCGTAAAGAAGCACAATAAATCTTTATAAGAAAATTGAACTTTTAATTGTAATCCTTAAGAATTTTCATCAGTTTCTGTCTTGCAAAAAAGATTCTGCTTTTTACGGTTCCGATTTTTAAACTGAGTTTTTCTGCTATTTCTTCATATTTATAACCCTGCACATGCATTCTGAAAGGCAGCCTGTATTCATCATCAAGGGAATCTATCGCCTTTTCAATTTCTTCGACAGCATAGTTTGATTCAGGGGAAATGAAACCTTTATTCTGGGGAAGATTAATATAATAAAGGTCTTTTGTATTATCTATTATGGCATTTCCTTTCTGACCCCTGCGGTAATTGTTTATAAATGTGTTCTTCATAATTGTAAATACCCAGGCTTTCAGATTGGTATAATCAACAAATTTGTCCCTGTTTGAAATTGCCTTCAGATATGTATCCTGAACAAGATCAAGAGCATCTTCACGATTGTAGGTCAGACTTAAAGCAAACCTGTTAAGATTGCTTTTCAGTTCTATAAGCCGGTTATGAAATTCCTGTGTTGACATATTTGGTATTATTTAAATTTCATCACTGCAAATATAATAAAGAAAAAAAGATAAACAAATATGAATATCCTAAAATATTGAAAAAATTGAATGATTCTAAATAAGAATGTTATTTAAATAAAAGATAATCAATACCATAAAAGGAGATTGTATAAATTACATTCCATAAATAAATTTTTTACCGCTATCCCGGTTGGCAGATATATCTGCTGTTAAATTATGAGTCCGTTCAATAAACCCATTTCACCACGGAATCTTCTCTAAGAGATTTTTTGCAAAAAGATTATTTTAAAATCTTCCATTTATGGAGATCAGGAGTTATAACAACAGATGGTTGAAATTCAGTCTGTTTGAAACAGATTCAATTATAAAAATAAATTAGGTATAAGATTGGTGGCTCATTTTTATTATTTTTATAAACAAACAAACTCTTATATGGATTTAACTATCAGACTTTCAGATGGTCTTTTATTGAAGGGCTTCAGATGGCAACCTTCAGAAAGAGCAAGAGCTGCAGTGATTATGGTACATGGCATGGGCGAACATATTTTAAGATATAGCAGCTGGGCGGCAAAGTTTAATTCTGCCGGAATAATATTTCAGGGTATGGATCTTCCGGGTCATGGTAAGTCGGAAGGTAAAAGAGGTCATATCAGAAGTTATGACCAGATTGATGAAATGCTTGATATACTCCTGGAAGAGAGCAGGAAAACTCAACCTGAAATTCCGGTTTTTATTTATGGCCACAGTATGGGAGGAGGGATGGTTTTGAATTATCTCATTAAGAAAAATCCTGACATCAGGGGGGCAATAGTTACATCACCATGGATAAAGCTTGCTTTCCCTCTGAACAAAGTGAAAGTACTTCTGGCAAGGATAATGAAAAATATTTACCCTTCATTGACCCAGCCTGCCGGACTAGTGACCGAACACCTGTCACAAAAACAGGATGTGGTGGATATGTACAATGAAGATCCCCTTGTTCACGGGAAAATATCGGTGAGCCTCTTTTGCAGCGCAGTTTCTGCGGGTGAATATGTTCTGAATAATGCAGAGAAAATAAACGTTCCGGTGTTGCTACTCCACGGGGGAGAGGATAAAATTACTTCACCTGATGCCAGCAGGGAAATTGCTTCCAGATCCGGTTTAGTAACTTTCAGACTGTGGGAAGGTGGATACCATGAGCTTCATAACGAACCTTTCAGTGAGGCGGTTTTCTCATACATTCTTGAATGGATTAATGGTAATATTGGATGAAGAGATTATGATTCTCCGAACCACTTTTAATATAGAACCATCAGATAAGAAAATAACTTACCGGACCAGGGTGCTTTTTGCGGGTTCCTGTTTTGCAATGGAAATTGGAAAGAAAATGGCCGATGCAAAGATGAAAGTTATTATTAATCCTTATGGGACACTTTACAATCCGGTTTCAATTGGCAACACGATCGAAATGATAATAGCGAAGAAGATTTTCACAAAAGACGAGCTTTTTTATCATGACAATCTCTATCACAGTTTTTATCATTATACCAGTTTTTCTTCACCTGACCCGGATTCGGCCATTGATAAAATAAACTCTTCAACTTTAACAGCTTATGATTTTCTGAGAAATGCAGATTTTCTGTTTATTACATTCGGTACGGCCCGTGTTTACAGACTGAAAGAGAGCGGAATTATTGTTTCGAACTGTCACAAACTTCCTGCCTCGATGTTCAGCAATGAATTGCTTGACATTGATGAGATATACGAACAGTGGGAGAAGCTGCTCGACAGGCTGTCTGTTTTTAACCCCGGGTTAAAAGTTATTTTTACCGTTAGTCCGGTCAGGTATATGAAAGAGGGAGCACACGGAAATCAGGTGAGTAAATCGGTACTCTTTCTGGCAATTGAGAAGCTTATGAGTCATAAAACAGCACCCGGATATTTCCCCGCTTATGAGCTGCTCATGGACGATCTGCGTGATTACCGGTTTTATGCCACAGATATGATTCATCCCTCAGAAGCGGCTATTGACTACATTTTCAATTTTTTTACCGGTGCTTTTTTCGATAAGGAAACAATTTCTCTTTTCAACGAGGCTATGGAGATAGTGAAAGCCAGAAACCACAGGTTCATCACACCTGATGCTGAATCGGTAGCGGAATTTGCCGGGAAAATCCTGAAGAAAATATCTGATTTTGAGAAAAGAATCCCCGAGGCAGACTTCAGTGAAGAAAAGCATTATTTCATGTCATTAATTAATAGGAGAGGTAATTTCTGAAGTAAAAGGATAACCCGGAAAATACCATTAAATTTGTGTGCATTCGGAGGTAATTTTTTTCACTATACGCGTCTGGTCGCTGAATGTAATAACTATAATATATATACCCCTGCTGGCACAGTCAAAATAAATGTTAACCTCTTTTTCGGGATTATTGAAATTCGCCTTGAATATTTCCTGTCCGATAATGTTGGTTATTCTCACCGATGAGATCTCCTTCCCGCTTTTTATGGTAATATGTCCGCTTTTTACCGGTACCGGGTAAATGGTGACAGGGAATTTATTTTCAGGTGCCGGAAATTTACTGTTACTGTTTAATGAAAGTGCTGTTGAGTCCTTTTGTGCAAAAAGAGATAAATTCAGAAATAAAATTGCCGGAAACAGTAACAGGCTTTTCATTATTCAATGGATTACAGACTTTTATACTGCAAAAATCGTGCAAAAGTTTCACAGGAATCAGTCTTCCGGGTTCATCTTTTCGTAAAATTTTCTGGCCATTTCGAGATCAGCTGGGGTATCAACGCTTATACTGTCCCATTCCACCACAGCTGTTCTTATCTTCAAGCCGTTTTCTATCCACCGGTTCTGTTCAAGGGATTCTGCAATTTCAAGTGAACTCGGTTCAAGAGAAGTAACTTTGAAAAGGATCTCTTTTCTGAAGGCATAAATACCTATATGTTTGAAATAATTGTGTTTCAGATTCCATTCGGCTTTCCCTGCATCTCTGATGAAAGGTATTACAGATCTGCTGAAATATATTGCGTCACCGTAAATATTTACAACGACTTTAGGATGGTTTTCGTCGAAGATGTTTTCTCCCTGTTTTACCCTGCGGATAAGTGTTGCTATTTCTACCGAAGGATCGTCGAAGCATGAGGCAAGCAGGTTAATATGTTCAGGTTTGATAAACGGTTCATCACCCTGGATATTAATTACCACATCCGTCCTTGTTCCGGTCGTTTCCTCGATTATTTTTATTGCTTCGGCACAGCGATCAGTACCACTGCGGTGAAGAGTTGACGTCATAACTGCTTTCCCGCCGAATTCCCTTACAGCGTTCAGAATTCTTTCATCGTCAGTGGCAACATATACATTATCAAGAGCTTGTATTGACTTTTCATAGACGTGCCTTATTATCGGCTTATTGCCAATGGTTGCAAGTGGTTTGCCCGGGAAACGGGTTGAACCATATCTTGCTGGTATTATTCCTGTTATATTTAATTTTTGCTGGGTTTTCATTCTGCTAATTTAAGAAAAAGGTATTTCCCTTCTGTTTTAAAAATTAGTAAATTTGCACAATATTTTAATGATTTTGAATGAGAGACCTGCAAAGTATAAAACAGAGATTCGGGATAATAGGTAATCATCCTGGTTTGAACAGGGCACTCGACATAGCGGTTCAGGTAGCCCCGACCGATCTTTCCGTTCTTATTACAGGTGAAAGCGGTACCGGCAAAGAAATTTTCCCTCAGGTTATTCATAGTTACAGTACCAGAAAACACGGACCCTATATACCCGTTAACTGCGGTGCAATACCGGAAGGAACCATAGATTCGGAACTTTTCGGGCATGAGAAGGGAGCTTTCACGGGTGCAACCGACAGCCGCAAGGGTTATTTCGAAGTGGCTGACGGCGGTACCATATTTCTTGATGAGGTCAGTGAGCTTCCGCACTCTACACAGGTTCGTTTGCTGAGGGTACTTGAAACAGGTGAGTACATCAGGGTGGGTTCATCAAAAGTCCAGAAAACAAACGTTAGAGTAATAGCTGCAACAAATGTGGATCTGCCGATATTGATCGCTGAGGGAAAATTCAGGGAAGATTTGTTTTACAGATTAAATACGGTTCCTATAAAAATACCTGCTCTCAGAGAGAGGGGGGAAGATATAATTCTTCTCTTCAGAAAGTTTGCTGCCGATTTTGCTGAACGTTACCGTATGCCTCCTATCCGGCTGACACCTGAAGCTCAGGCAATGTTGCTGAGCTATGACTGGCCGGGTAACGTAAGGCAGCTGAAAAATATTACCGAACAGATTTCAATCATCGAAAATGAAAGAGAAATCACCGAAGAGATTCTCCGCCGCTACCTTCCGGATTACACTGCTGTGAAGTTACCTGTTATTATGAGGCATCCCGACGAGAAAACCTTCTCTTCCGAAAGGGAGATACTTTATAAGATACTGTTTGATATGCGTAATGATGTAAACGACCTCAAGAAACTCGTTCTCGGAATGATTGAGAAGGAAGGGGATAACGATTTCAAACAGGAGCATACCAGGGTAATAAGGAATCTCTACGGCGAAGAAAAGATTGAATCACCGGCAACTGCACCGGTGCATGGTAGTCCGATTGACTTTAAATCGAGGCATTCGGCCGATATTCAGGATACTGAGGAGATTGTGGAAGAATCGCTCTCTCTTTCGGAAAAAGAAGCAGAGCTTATTGTAAAGGCACTTGAGAAACATAACCGTAAGCGCAAACAGGCTGCAAAGGAACTGGGGATATCGGAACGTACACTGTATCGCAAAATCAAAGAGTATGGGATTAACATGTAAATACCCGGGAGTTAAAAAGATTGCATTGGTTGTTATAATTCCACTATTGTGTTTTTCATCTGGCGGATGCAAGGTTTCATACTCTTTTTCGGGTGCCAGTATTTCACCCCAGGTGAAGACTCTGAGTGTACAGTATTTTCAAAACAGGGCGAGCCTTGTTCAACCCGGTCTCAGTCAGGCACTGACCGACGCTTTAATTGATAAATGCAGGGCACAAACCCGTCTGAGTCTGGTAAACGGCTTCGGTGATGTGAATTTTGAGGGCGAGATAACTGATTATACTACCCGACCCCTTACCGTTGGAGCCGATTCGAGAGCCGCAATGAACCGGTTCACAATATCAGTTAGAGTTAAGTTTACCAATACCGTTGAACCGCAATACAGTTTTGAAAAGACATTTTCGAGGTACGAGGATTATGACAGCAGGCTTAATTTGAGCGATGTTGAAAAGAATCTTTCTGAAAAGATAATCGGTTTGCTTGTTGAGGATATTTTTAATGAAGCATTTGTTAACTGGTAAGGGAAGATGAACAGAGCAGATTTCATAAGCCTGATGAAAGATACAAGCAGGATAGACCATGGTGTTACTGCCGAATTGAAAGAACTGGTTGGAATATATCCATGGCTTCAGAGTGCACATCTTCTTTTACTTAAAGGATTACAAAATACCGGTGATGTCAGATTTGATAATCAGTTACGTCAATCGGCACTTTACGTTGCCAGCAGGGAAGTACTTTATTATTTGCTTCATCCTGTGAAGGGGAGGATAACGGAGCCTGTAAGGCCTCTGACCAGTGTTGTTATTCCGGATATAACGGATTCTCAGCAGGTAGTACTCGACACTGCCAGGAATAGTGAAGAGGTTATAAGGATGCTTGAACGTGAAGAGGAGGAAGCAGCTCTGGCATCAGGGCAAAAGACAAAAGGCAGGGTAAAAACTACTGTACTGGCAACAGATTCGATGACGGATGAATCAGCTGCTGTCACTATAATTTACGAAGACGGGGATGAAACCATAAAGGAATCACTGGTTTTTATTGATCCTTCAATCAGAGCCGGGGGAAGCTTCGACATTCTTGAACTGGATGAAAGCGAATCTGTTTCAGGTACTCCCGATGAAATTCCCGAAGAAATGCCTGCTGAGATTATTCCTGAAATGCCGCAGGAAATCCCGGCAGAGATTCCTGCGGAGATGCCCTCCGAAATACCTCTGGAGATAACAGTCGAAGCAGAACAGACCGGGCCTGTATCAACCATTGAAAGCAAACCCCTTTCACAGGCCGAACTTATTGAACGCTTTATTCTTTCCAATCCGAAAATTGAACCTGTCAGAGAAAAAAGAGATGAACCTCTTGTTGACATCTCAAAACCTTTCACCGAAGAAACAGGCGGGTTTGTTACTGAAACACTCGCCAGAATATATGTTAACCAGGGCTATTTTTCAAAAGCCATAGATATTTATGAGAAGCTGAGTTTGAAATATCCGGAAAAAAGTAGTTACTTTGCATCCCGGATTGAAGAAATCAAAAAACTAATAAAATAAAACTGAAAATGGGAATCTATATTTTTATTTCGGTTCTGATAATAATTGCATGCGTTCTGCAAATTATGATAGTGCTTGTGCAGAATTCAAAAGGCGGAGGGCTGGCAGCAAACTTTACCTCTGCAGGCCAGATGATGGGAATAAGAAAAACGGCAGATTTTCTTGAGAAATCTACATGGACAATAGCAATATCAATATTTGTTCTCTCTCTTCTGGCAACAGCGGCAATCCCGAGAGGAGGAGAAACACAGCGTTCGAGACTTGAACAGCAGATACAGAATGCCATTGATCCAAATGCAATTCCGACACTTCCCTCAGCAATACCACCTTCAGCATCTGAAAACCAGCAGCAGAACCAGCAACCAAACCAGCAGTAGAGGCAGGGAACCGATTATTATTCCAAAAAAAACCAATGTCAGTTTGTCATGAACTGACATTTTTTGTTTTTTCTGGATAAATATTGATAATCAAATATTTAATTTTAAATTGCCTCTTGTAAAGAGGTGTATTGTTTTTCCGGCAGTGTGTCAGATTCTAACAAAATGGCATTAAAATATTATTGGCATAAAAAATGCAGTTAACGGAGGACAAAGTAAATGTCAAACCTTAAAACAGTTAAAACATGAAAAAAATAAAAGGAAAAGTATTGGCAGGAAAGGTTCTCGTAAAACCTCATGAAGCTGAAGCTAAGACTGCCAGCGGAATAATCATTCCGGATTCAGCAAAGGAGAAACCCCGTCAGGGTACGGTTGTTCTTGTAGGAGCTCCGAAAAAGGACGAAGAAATGGAAGTTAAAGTAGGAGATGTTGTTCTTTACGGTAAATATGCCGGACAGGAATTAACCATTGATGGTGAGGAGTATCTCTTGCTATCGCAGTCTGACATTCTTTTCATCCAATAAAATTTATTAACCAAACTAAAATAAAGAGATATGGCAAAAGAGATTAAATTCAATAATGATGCGCGTGCACTTCTGAAGGAAGGTGTTGATTACCTTGCAAACACTGTTAAGGTCACGCTTGGACCGAAAGGGCGTAATGTGCTTCTTGAGAAGAAATACGGTGCACCACTTGTTTCGAAGGATGGTGTAACCGTGGCAAAGGAAATTGAGCTTTCCGATCCTTACAGGAACATGGGAGCTCAGCTGGTTAAGGAAGTGGCTTCCAAAACCGGTGAAGATGCCGGTGACGGTACAACTACTGCAACAGTTCTTGCTCAGGCAATAATCAATGTTGGCCTGAAGAACGTAACAGCAGGTGCCAATCCGATGGACCTTAAGAGGGGTATCGACAAGGCTGTTGCAAAAGTTGTTGAGAGCCTTAAATCACAGGCAAGAGTAATAGGTGATGACCTCAGCAAGATTGAACAGGTTGCAAGAATATCAGCAAACGACGATGAAGAGATAGGCAAGCTGATAGCTGAGGCTATGAGTAAGGTTCACAAGGAAGGAGTTATTACCGTTGAGGAAGCAAAAGGTACTGCAACAACTGTTGAGGTTGTTGAGGGTATGCAGTTCGACCGCGGGTATATTTCAGCATACTTTGTCACAAATGCTGAAAAGATGGAAGCAGAGCTTGAGAATCCGTACATCCTGATACATGATAAGAAGATATCCACGATGAAGGATCTGCTTCCGATTCTTGAGGCTGTAGCCCAGACCGGAACTCCGCTTCTTATCATTGCAGAGGATGTTGAAGGAGAAGCTCTTGCAACCCTTGTTGTGAACCGTCTGCGCGGCTCACTTAGAGTATGCGCCGTAAAAGCTCCCGGATTCGGCGATAGAAGGAAAGAAATGCTCGAAGACATTGCAATCCTTACCGGTGGTACAGTAATATCTGAAGAAAAGGGTCTTAAACTTGAGCATGCAACTCTCGACATGCTTGGCAGGGCCGAAAAAGTAACCGTTGACAAGGACGATACTACCATTGTTAACGGAGCCGGCGACAAAAATCAGATTAAAGCCAGAATTAACCAGATCAAACAGCAGATTGCCAATACTACTTCTGACTATGATAAGGAAAAACTTCAGGAACGTCTGGCCAAACTGTCAGGCGGTGTGGCAGTAATTTATATAGGTGCTGCTTCTGAAGTTGAAATGAAGGAGAAGAAAGACAGAGTGGACGACTCACTGCATGCTACCAGAGCAGCCATCGAAGAAGGAATAGTTCCCGGTGGTGGTGTGGCTTACATCCGTGCTCTGAAAGCTCTCGAAAACCTGAAAGGCGATAACGAAGACCAGAACACAGGTATCGAAATCGTTAAGAGAGCTATTGAGGAACCTCTCCGCCAGATTGCCGAAAATGCAGGCCGCGAAGGTTCTATTGTAGTGCAGGAAGTCAAGAAAGGTAAGAACGACTATGGCTACAACGCCCAGACCGACAAATTCGAGAACCTCTACGAAGCCGGCGTAATAGACCCGGTCAAGGTTGCAAGAATTGCCCTTGAAAATGCTGCTTCAGTTGCCGGTATGTTCCTGACAACCGAAGCCGCTGTGGTCGAAGAAAAAGAAGAAAAACAGGGCGCCGGAAAAGGAATGAATCCCAATATGGGCGATATGGGCTATTAAAACAGGATACAATATATGCCGAAGCCCTTCTGAATCAACCAATTCAGAAGGGCTTTTTCTTTTTACCTGACTGAAAGGTAAATACCTGTTAAATCTTTATATTTGCAGCAGATTTCAGCAGCCAGATAATGAAAAACATCCGTAATTTCTGTATTATAGCTCATATCGACCATGGAAAAAGCACGCTGGCCGACCGGCTGCTAGAGAAAACCAATACTCTTTCAGACAGAGAATTGGTCGAACAGGTTCTCGATAACATGGAACTTGAAAAGGAGAGGGGCATTACTATAAAAAGTCATGCCATTCAGATGGAGTATTTCTTTGAGGGCGAAAATTATATTCTCAACCTGATAGATACACCAGGCCATGTCGATTTTTCATACGAAGTTTCGAGAGCCATAGCTGCCTGTGAAGGAGCTGTGCTGGTTGTAGATGCAACTCAGGGAATTCAGGCTCAGACAATTTCAAACCTGTATATGGCTCTCGAGCACAACCTTGAGATAATACCCGTTCTCAACAAAATGGATATGGCCAATGCCATGCCCGAGGAAGTCAAGGACCAGATTGTTGACCTGCTTGGATGCCCCAGGGAAGATATCATTGAGGCAAGCGCAAAAACCGGAATGGGAGTTGACAGAATTCTGCACGATATTGTAAAGAAGATTCCACCTCCCTCGGGTGACCCTGAAGCACCGCTTCAGGCACTTATATTTGATTCAATGTATAATCCGTTCAGGGGGGTTATTGCTTACTACAGAATAGTTAACGGCTCCATAAGAAAAGGAGACCATGTCAAATTTTTCAATACGGGAAGGGAATATGAAGCTGAAGAGATAGGCATTCTCAAACTTAATCTTATTCCGAAAGATTTTATGGGGACAGGCGATGTGGGATACATTATTTCAGGGATAAAGGAATCTTCAGAAGTAAGAGTTGGCGACACTATAACCCACGTTGACCGCCCATGTCAAAATGCCATATCAGGTTTTGAAGAAGTAAAGCCAATGGTATTTGCCGGAATTTATCCGGTCGATGCGGATGACTTTGAGGATCTGAAATCGTCGATTGAAAAACTGAGGCTTAACGATGCCGCACTTTCCTATGTTCCCGAATCTTCTGCTGCCCTTGGATTCGGTTTCAGATGTGGTTTCCTGGGGCTTTTACATATGGAGATAGTCCAGGAAAGGCTTGACCGGGAATTCGATATGGATGTTATCACAACAGTCCCTAATGTTTCATACCGGGTTTATACAAAAAAGGGAGATATGATTGAAGTTCATAACCCTTCAGGCTTGCCTCCCGTAACTCAGATTGACAGAATTGAAGAACCTTACATAATGGCCCAGATCATCACACTTGCCGATTATATAGGACCTATTATGAAACTGTGTATAGATAAAAGAGGAACAATACGTAATCAGGTCTATCTTACACGCGACCGGGTTGAACTTACATGTGAAATGCCTCTGTCGGAAATAGTGTTTGATTTTTACGACAAGCTTAAAAGTATTTCCCGAGGATACGCATCATTTGATTACTATTATACTTCCTACAAAGAGGCAGACCTCGTAAGACTTGATATCCTGCTCAACGGGGAAATGGTGGATGCCCTTTCAACACTTATTCACCGAAGCCATGCTTATGAATTCGGCCGTAAAATGTGCCAGAAACTGAAAGAACTTATCCCGAGGCAACAGTTCGAAATAGCAATTCAGGCTGCCATTGGCTCAAAGATAATTGCCCGTGAAACCGTTAAAGCCGTGAGAAAGGATGTGACAGCAAAATGTTATGGCGGCGACATCACAAGGAAGAGAAAATTGCTTGAAAAACAAAAGAAAGGAAAGAAACGTATGCGTCAGATTGGTAATGTGCAGGTGCCCCAGCAGGCCTTTCTTGCAGTTCTTAAACTTGACTGACGCATAAATTATGCTTAAAAATTTTAATGTTAGGCTTCAAAAATTATTTTGTAAATTAAAAATATTAATTAATTTGGCATAGTCTTTCAGGGGAATAACGGAATATATTAATCTAACCCTCACTTACCTAACCTGTTAGAAATACCCTGGTCTTTTAATATTCTAAGGCCAGGGTAAATTTTAAGCCAGAAGCTTATACCCTTTCCCGTGAACATTGAGGATTTTTACCGAAGGGTCATGTTTAAGATATTTCCTTAGTTTGGTAATATATACGTCCATGCTTCTGGCATTGAAATAGTTATCATCTGTCCAGATAGTTTTCAGGGCGTAGTTTCTCTCGAGAACTTCATTTTTATGACGGCAAAGCAATTCAAGAAGCTCTGATTCTTTGGTTGTAAGTTTGATTGTCTGATCATGGAAGGTAAGAAGCTGTTTCACCGAATCGAAAGTATATTCACCGATTTTATAAATATCTTCTTTTTTATGTTCTTTCTTTTCTGATACTCTTCTGAGAATTGCTTCAATACGGTAAAGGAGTTCATCCATCGAAAAGGGTTTGGTAATGTAATCATCGGCACCCGATTTAAAGCCCTCAATAATATCTTCCTTAAGGTTTTTTGCCGTCAGGAAGATAAGCGGGATATCAGGTTTTACCTTCCTCATTTCGATGGCGAGCGTTATACCGTCGATCTCCGGCATCATGATGTCCAGAATACACAGGTCGAAATTCTCACTTAAAAATACTTCCATCGCCTGTTTACCGTCTTCGCAAAGCTTTGTTTCAAAATTTTTTGCGTTCAGGTAATTTCTTAGCAGAAGCCCGAGATTTTTGTCATCTTCAGCCAGCAGTATTTTCTTTGTTTTCATATTTCTTGTTTTTAGGTAAATATATTGTGAATCTGGATCCTTTTCCTGGTTGACTTTCGGCTTTGATGATTCCGTTATGGTCTTCAACTACTTTTTTTACATAACTGAGACCGAGTCCGAATCCCTTTACATTATGAATATTTCCCGTCGGAACACGGTAGAATTTTTCAAAAATTCTTTTCAGATTTTCACGCTCAATTCCAATTCCTTTGTCTTCTACAGATATAACGAGCCATTTTTTTAAGTTTCTTGTAGATATGGTGATTTCTACCAGGTCTTTTGAATATTTGATGGCATTATCAATTATGTTTGAAATGGCATTTATGAAGTGTGCTTCGTCGACAGGAACAATCGGGTCATTAGCCTTAAAGTCTTTAATTATTTTGCCGTTTACTGATTTTACCTGAAGGTCAAAACTATCTATAGCTTTATTCAGCAAGGCGTGCATATCTGTTTCTTCAAGGCGCAGTTTCAGTTTTACCCGTTCGAAAATTGCTGTCTGAAGTATTTTTTCGACGTGGTATTTCAGCCGAAGACTTTCGTCAGCCACTATTTTAGCAAGGTCGTCAATGTTTTTTTTATGGTCTGCTATCGATTTGTCGGCGAGCATTTGTGCTGCAAGGGATATTGTGGAAATGGGGGTTTTAAGTTCATGGGTCATGTTGTGAATGAAGTCATTTCTTATTTCTGAAAGCTTTTTCTGGCGGAAAATTAGGATAAGGGTTCCTGAAGAAAGCAAAATCAGCAGAGATGTAAAAAAGAGGGAAAGTATCCCGAGTGATTTAATTTTTTCAAATTTGTACTGTCTTTCCTGTGGGAAATACATAATTATCTGATTCTGACTCGGGACCGGATCATTGGGGAAGAGTTGTCTGATAAACCTGTTGGTGCCTGATACATCCCGGTAACCGGGTGTCTTCCAGACAATGCCATACCTTCCCGATGTAACAGCAACTTCATATTTTAGGGGGATACCTGCATTCCTGAGCGATTCGTCTATAGTTTTGATTATGTCGTCGGGATTAATTCTATCCCTGATTTCCGGAGTAGTTCTGAAAATTTTTTCCATCAGTGTCTCGAGTGATATTATTTTGTTTACCACTCTTCTTTTGAAGCCTGCCCCTGTATTTTCAGGTAATATTTCAAGAGTGTCTTCGGCGCTGAAAAGTCTGTCATCTTCAGAGGATATGATAATGTTTTGTCCGGTTTTGTTTATAATTACCGGTTTTTCAGAACCTCCAATACCGTATATCTTAAATTGCCGTGAGTCTTCCCTGCCGGATTTTTCTGAATATAACGGGGAAGAGAGGATCGTTTTTTCAGAGCTTTCACCCGATGTATCCATTTCAGCAATTATCCGATTCAGTATTTCTTTTTCTTCAAGAGTAAGGACAACATTTTCAAGGACTTTATTTGCCTGGTAGCGAAACTGCTGGTCGGTAACGGAAATAGCATTACGAATCCAGTAAAGCTGAATAATGATTAATCCTGATATAGTTATCAGGAAGAAAAGAGCAAGCAGAAGTATGTGATTCCGTTTCATTGATACAAAAGTAAGTTTTACTTACGATTTGATTAACAATCTTTAACTTTCTTTAACATTGAGGCAAATGTCCTTTCCTAAGCGCATGGTTAGGCTATTTTAAATAATTTACGTATGTTAAAGAATTATTAAAAAAAAGTTAAAAATCAGAATGTTCTATAAAAATATTTGGCTGGTAACTTTTTTATTTTTATTTTTGCAATGCATTTGGCACAATTTTTGAGAATTGTTAAGCAGATGTTTTTTTCATAGGTTAGGTTAGTTTTAGGGTTATCAAAAAAGTGAGCCGCTGTTCTGGCGGCTCTTCTTTTTTTAGTATGTATGATAATTTTTATTGTATCTGCGGTGGATGGTTTTTAAATGGTAGGGACTGCTACAATTTTTATGTTTTTGTTTTTTGCAACTGCATATATGTGTCTTTTAATCAGAAATGATTTTTTCCTTTCCAGCCATGTCAGATTAATAACAGGTTTTTTGTTTTCATTATACAGGACCATGATTTTATTACCTCTGTGGGGGATATGTATTTCCCTGATTTCATTCCATCTGTGAGTGCGTTTAACAGGGTTTAACAGTCCGTAGCGGTATTCAATTTTCTCATCATCAATAAGAAAATAATGATCCTTTCGTTTGACAGTTGAGAGGTATGCTATTACTCCTGTAAAAATGCTTATTCCGAAAGGCGCAATGGAGTATGAAATATGAATTGCCAGTTTGTGTTTTATTACATTCATAAAGACAATGGCAATTCCGATAACAAAAAAAGAGGTGCAGAATACCCAGAGTAAGATTTTTCTTCCTTTTGTAAATTCGTGTTCCGAGAGGTCGTAATAAATTTGTTCCATTTTCAGGTATTTTAATTTTGCAATAATCTGTAATCAAATTCATCACTGTCTAATTCAAAAGCAGCGGTTACGCCTTCTGTTTCCCTGATACTGCGGATGATTTTTCCCGTATCCAGATTCGGTATGGAATGATTGACGGAAAAGATATAGTCTATTTTTTTCAGTTTTTTGAACAGGACATCATTCTCAGACCTGTTTGATACCAGTGTATAAGAAATATCTGGCATCTCAGAAATATCAGCAAATCTGCTGAATGAAGTGTCATTTCCTTTGCAGTCGGTCACTTCAACCGGCTTGCTCAGCTTCAGTGATATGTTCAGTTTCTTGTTTAAGGCAAGGCACAGTTTATAGTCGGGGTCGGATGATACAATTCCTATCAGCACCAGATTCTCATCGGTATCTTTTATATCCAGTTTAAGCCTGGCAGGTCTTTTTTTGCGGTCCATTTGCATTCATGGATATTGACAATAAAGATAATAAAAAAACAATTCAATGTTTTTCAGAGGGTTCATTAAGTTTTATCCATGCCATGCAAGCGGCTTCCTGTTCAGCTTCTTTTTTCGATGTGCCCGTTCCTTTTCCTGCTTCAATATCGTTAATCAGCAATATTGAAGTAAAGAGTGTTCTTTTTGCTGATGGGTCGTAATTTTCTGTTGTATTGAATTGCAGATTGTATTTTCTTTTCTGTGCCCATTCAAAAAGGAGGCTTTTGTAATCACTGTCGGTATTTAATATTTTTTTTATGTTGAGGCATTTCTTCATTATTTTTTTAATGAAGAATTTTTTTGTATCCTTGTAGCCTTTGTCCAGAAAAATAGCCCCCATGAGAGCTTCGAAAGCATTGCCATACAGGTTCCTTGTGCTGTTGCCGGGAGAGAGATTTGAGACAAGTATTCTGTTTATGCCCAGTTTTACGGCTATTTCATTTATTATTTCCCTGTTAGCTATTCTGGATCTTATTTTGGTCATCTGACCTTCAGTAGCATCGGGAAAGTTTTCGAAGATCCAATCGGAGAGGATGCTGTTAAGGATTGAGTCGCCCAGGAATTCAAGGCGTTCATTGTTAATTCTTTTGCCGTCGGGTAATGTTACAGAGGCTGAACGGTGAATCAGCGCCATTTCGTAAAGTGGCAGATTACGAGGACGGATACCGAGGATTTTTTTGATCTGGGCGGAAAATTCCTTACGGTTAAGGATTAATGTTCCGTTTTTTCTTTTCTTAAAGAGAGGCACTATTCCTCTGCTTTTTTGACAATTATTGAGGCATTCTGGCCTCCGAAGCCGAAAGTGTTGCTCAGAGCCGCATAGACTCTTCTCTTTTGAGCCACGTTCGGTGTTATGTTAATATCTGGGTCTATCTGGGGGTCGGGTACCTTAAAGTTTATAGTAGGAGGTACGATATCGTGGACAACAGCAAATATTGAGGCTATTGCTTCAATTGCGCCGGCAGCTCCCAGTAGATGCCCTGTCATTGATTTTGTTGAACTTACATTTAATCTGTAAGCATGTTCTCCAAAAACAGAAATTATGGCTTTTATTTCTGCTATGTCGCCAAGGGGAGTTGCAGTACCGTGTGCATTTATGTAATCAATGTCTTCAGGTCTGAGTCCTGCGTCTTCGAGTGCATTTTTCATAACAAGTACTGCTCCCAGTCCTTCAGGGTGAGGTGCAGTGAGATGATATGCATCTGCTGATAAACCCGTACCTGCAATTTCAGCGTATATTTTTGCACCTCTCGCTTTTGCAAATTCATAGTCCTCAACGACAAGAGCTCCGGCACCCTCACCCATTACAAAACCATCTCTGGTCTTATCAAATGGTCTGGATGCGGTTTTGTATTCCTCATTGTTTGTAGAAAGAGCCTGCATTGAGTTGAAACCACCGACACCCGCTTCATTTATTGCAGCCTCGGAACCACCGGTCACAATTACATCTGCTTTTCCCAGCCTGATGTAATTTACGGCATCGATTATTGCATTTGTCGAGGAGGCACAGGCCGACACCGTTGAAAAGCTCGGCCCCCTGAATCCGTATTTTATCGAAATGTTACCGGCAGCAATATTGCTTATCATCTTGGGAATAAAATACGGACTGAACCTGGGGGTACCGTCACCCAGAACATGACTTTTTATTGATTCATAAAATGTTTCAAGGCCTCCTATGCCTGAAGTCCAGATGACCCCAACTCTGTCTTTGTTTATTTTGTCAAGCTCAAGCCCTGAATCATTTATAGCCTCCGCTGCCGCAACAAGAGCATACTGTGAATAGATGTCGAGCTTGTTTGCCTCTTTTCTGTCAAAATATTTACTGGAGTCGTAGTTCTTGATTTCACAGGCAAACTTTGTCTTATACTTTTCAGTATTAAACCTGGTAATCCAGTCTGAACCATTGACTCCATTTTTCAGACTTTCCCAGTATTCGTGCAAATTATTGCCTATTGGGGTCAATACTCCCAGACCAGTAACTACGACTCTTTTCATAAATAAATTTTTGGAGAACTTAAACTTACTTTGCGTTCTCTTCGATGTACTTTATTGCTTCACCAACAGTGTTGATGGTTTCAGCCTGATCGTCAGGAATTCCAATATTGAACTCTTTTTCAAATTCCATAATAAGTTCAACGGTATCCAGCGAATCAGCTCCCAGATCATTTGTGAAGCTTGCTTCAGGAGTTACTTCTGATTCATCAACTCCAAGTTTCTCAACGATGATCTCTTTTACTCTCTTTGCAATGTCTGATTTTGGAAATTCTGACATAGTTGTAAATTTTAATTAATACCTGATTTCTAAAGATAGTGCAAAGAAATATATTTGTAATATATTTTTCAATACAATAATGAAAATTTTTTGTAAAAAATATACTAAAAAATTGATAATCAAACATTAATAGAAATAAAAATTTGTTTTAAGCCATTGCCTGTCATTTTTATAAATATCAATAAATGAAAAATATAGCAATTTTTGCTTCCGGTTCAGGGACGAACGCTGAGAATATTATCAGGTACTTTAACGACAGAAAAAGTGCAAAAGTAGCTCTCGTTCTGTCAAATAAACCTGATGCTTATGTTGTTACAAGAGCTAAAAACCTTAACGTACCTGTTAAGATTTTCGACCGCAACGATTTTTACCTGAGTAATCACATACTGGATACACTTATTTCTTATAATATTGATTTCATAGTGCTTGCCGGATTTTTGTGGCTTGTTCCCGAAAATATTCTCAGACATTATAACAGAAAAATTGTTAATATCCATCCCGCACTCCTGCCATTATATGGGGGAAAGGGGATGTACGGCGAAAGGGTTCACAAGGCCGTGATAGAGTCGGGCGACAGGGAATCAGGAATTACTATACATTATGTGGATGAAAAATATGATAATGGGGACATTATTTTCCAGGCACGGTGCAGGGTTGAACCGGGCGAGACACCCGAATCACTCGCATCAAAGATCCATGAACTTGAATATAAATATTACCCTCAGATCATTGAAAAGCTTATACTTGAAATTGAAAAAAACAATCAATGATTCAGGTGACGTTCAGTAAATTCAATCTATCTGACTCAACAATAGCGCTGTAACAAATTTTATCTTATTGAATTTCTCCAGATTTTCTTCCTTCACCGGTTCAACCGGAGGGGCTTCGACTTTTAAAGGATCAACGGGATAGCCGTTCTTATAAAACCTGAAATCGAGGTGCGGGCCTGTTGATAATCCGCTCGAACCCACATATCCGATTAAATCTCCCTGTTTAACATAAGCTCCCTGAACAATACCTCTGGCAAATGAGCTCAGGTGAAGATATGCTGTTGAATAGACACTGTTGTGTTTTATTTTAACATATTTGCCCGATTGGTTATCGGAGCCCGTTTCAATCACCCTGCCATCGCCCACTGAATAGACGGGAGTTCCGACAGGGGCGGCATAATCAATCCCATAATGAGGCCTTACTATCTTTAATACTGGATGTAACCTGTTGGAGGAATATCTTGATGTAATCCGGTTGAATCTTAACGGAGCTTTAAGAAATGCTTTTTTAAGGCTTTCGCCTGAAAAGTCATAATAACTTTCAACACTGTCCTGTATGAAAGGTATTGCCATATATTCAATGTTTCTTGAAATAAACATTGCGGCATAAATCCTTCCGGGCAATGTAAGATTATCATTGATATGTTTTTCTTCATAAATAACCTTGAATTTATCTCCTTGCTGCAGTCCGAAAAAATCAACTGTCCACGCAAAAATCTCTGAGAGTGTTATAGCAAGCTCAGGATTTACCCCTGTTTTTTTCATGGCCTCCCACAGCGAAGTTTCAACAGTGAAAGAGGTGAATCGGATTACCGATTCTGACTCTGTTTTCCATGGAGTGATGTTCAGCGAATCGTTAAAACTGAATATGTATGAAAGATCAGGTTCGTGTTCATATATGAAATATCTTACTTTTGCAGCGCTGTCGTTATCGGTAAGTATGGTGTAATTATGCCGCGACCGTATTTTCCTTGCATCAAAAACATCCCTGGAATTTCTGACCAGCAGATCAAGTTCATAAGCTGAAACCCCCAGGGGTAGAAGGATATCCGACAGTCTCTGATCTGGTTTTATTACACCGGACATTTTATTGTAAGAGTTTGCCGGAATTCCGTAAACATAAACAGGTTCACTATTTTCAGGTGGTATGGAATCTGTAAATACACTTTCGGGTTGTGACGGAGGTTCTCTTTCTTGCCGGCAGGAAATCTCTGAAAGAAAGAGCATTGATATAATAAGGCAGATAACGGCTGCAGTTTTTTCAGTTCTGAACAGGTTTATTTTTTTCTTACTCATCAGAACATGAGTGCTTTACCTGACCACTACATTTATTATTTTACCCGGCACTACAATCACATTATCGGGTTTTTTGCCGGAAAGCCATTTTGCGGATCTCGGGTCAGCAATAACTCGCTCCACTATTTCGTCTTTGCCCATTGACAGCGGCAGTTCCAGTTTGAATCTCAGTTTGCCGTTAAATGAAACCGGGTATTCAAATGAATCTTCTTTAAGATATTCCTCATTATACTCAGGCCATGGTTCGTAGGCAAGTGTTTTGTTATGTCCCATCAGACTCCAGAGTTCTTCAGCCAGGTGAGGAGCAAAGGGCGATATTATTTTGATAAATGTTTCAGCCGTTTTTCTGGTCACTTTGCCCTTCTTTGTTGCAAGGTTTATGAAAATCATCATTGCGGATATGGCAGTATTGAACCGGAGGTTTTCGATGTCATTCTCGACTTTTTTGATAGTCTGATGGAGAGATTTTATTACTTCCGGATCTTCCTCACCCTCGGTTATGTTGTTTTTCTCTGAAAGAAAGCGAAAAGTTTTATTAAGAAATCCGTAGACTCCTTTAACTCCTTTATCATCCCATGGTTTGGTTGCTTCGAGCGGACCCATAAACATTTCGTAAAGCCTGAGTGAGTCTGCTCCGTATTTCTTTACGACATCATCGGGATTAACAACGTTTTTCAGGGTTTTGGACATTTTTGCCACAATCTGTCTGAGTTCTTCACCGGTCTCTTTGTGAAAAAACCTGCCGTTTCGTTCAACGACCATGTCGCTGGCAATTTTTGCTCCTTTTTCCGTTTCGTATGCATAAGCCAGTATCATTCCCTGGTTGAAGAGTTTTTTGTATGGTTCGTCAGTTGAAACGATGCCAAGGTCGTACAATACCTTGTGCCAGAAACGGCTGTAAAGCAGGTGCAGTACAGCATGTTCGGCACCTCCGACGTAGAGGTCTACGGGCATCCAGTACTTTTCTTTTTCGGGGTCGAATATTTTATCGTTGTTTTTCGGGTCAATAAATCGGAGGTAGTACCAGCACGAGCCTGCCCATTGCGGCATGGTGTTTGTCTCTCTTCTTCCTTTTCTGCCCGTAGCATCCGTCACTGTGATCCATTCTGTGGCGTTTGCCAGGGGTGACTCACCTGTTTCTCCGGGTTGGTATTTTTCAAGCGGAGGCAGCTCGAGAGGCAGATCTTTTTCATCGAGAACTGTTATCTCTCCATCCTCCCAGTGTATAACAGGGAAAGGTTCACCCCAGTAACGCTGGCGGCTGAATAGCCAGTCGCGGAGCTTATAGTTTATCCTGCCTCTTCCAAGTTTTTTTTCTTCCAGCCATACGATCATTTTGGCTATACCGGCCTCTTTATTAAGGCCGTTGATGTCAATCCCGGTTACTTCATTTGCAGAATTGATATAAGACCCGTCCTCGGTCCAGCATTCACGACCTTCCAGTACTCTTTTTCTCTGTTCGGTATCGGCAGTGTCGGGGTCCATTATACACACAATAGGAAGGTTGAATTTCATTGCAAATTCGAAGTCACGCGTATCATGTGCAGGAACGGCCATGATTGCTCCTGTCCCATACCCCATCAACACATAATCTGCTACCCATATCGGAATTTTCTGAAGGTTAACAGGATTGATTGCATAGCTGCCGGTAAATACTCCGGTCTTTTCTTTTGAAAGATCCGTCCTGTCGAGATCCGATTTCAGTGAAGCAGCTCTGACATATGCGGTTATTTCGTTTTTTCTGTCTGGAATTGTAAGTTTTTCTACCAGAGGATGTTCAGGTGAGAGAACCATATACGTGGCTCCGAACAGGGTATCGGGGCGGGTGGTGAATACGGTAATTTTCTCATCTGAGCCGTGAACGGGGAAATCAATTTCAGCACCCGGTGAACGTCCGATCCAGTTTCTCTGCATCTCTTTGATTCCTTCGGGCCAGTCGAGATTGTCAATTCCCTGGAGCAGTCGCTCTGCATAAAGGGGAATTCGCAGCATCCATTGTTTGAGTTTCTTCTTCTCAACCATGTTGCCGCACTTCTCATGCGACCCGTCAGACAACACTTCTTCATTTGCACATACTATTCTGCATTCCGGACACCACCATACCTGTGCATCATCGTAATATGCAAGGCGCTTTGAATTAATATATTTTCTGACAGCTTCAGGTCCTTCTTTTTCAACCTCTTCCGGTATCGGAAGTTCCGAAACAGGTCGCCCTTTACCGGCTTTTTCGTCAAACCATGTGTTATAAATTTTAATAAAGATCCACTGCGTCCATTTGTAGTATTCCGGATCAGTTGTATTTATCTCTCTGTCCCAGTCGTAGCTTAAGCCCAGTTCCTTTATCTGCCGCCTGAAAGTGTCGCAGTTCTTTTTTGTGGTTTTTGCCGGGTGCGTTCCTGTTTGTATGGCGTACTGTTCTGCCGGCAGGCCAAATGCATCCCATCCCATCGGATGGAGAACATTGTAGCCTTTCATCCTTTTGTACCTTGCTACTATATCGGTAGCGGTATACCCTTCGGGATGCCCGACATGCAGACCAGCGCCCGACGGATAAGGAAACATGTCGAGGACATAGAATTTTTTCGGATTGGAAAAATCATCAAAGGTTTTGAATGTCTTGTTTTCTTCCCAGTATTTCTGCCATTTCTTTTCTATTTCCCTGAATTTGTATTCCATTTCGATTCCTGTTAAGATGGATATATATCCTGTACATTTAGGAGTGCGAAAATAGAAAAACTTTATCAGATTTCATTAACGGGACAGATTTGGAAAAGTAAGCCAGGGATTATATTTTTGCATTGAAGTTTTTTTTTTCAGGAAACTGCAGCTGATAATGGTCCCGTAGTTCAATGGATAGAATGACAGATTCCGGGTCTGTTGGTTGAGCGTTCGAGTCGCTCCGGGACTACAGGAAAAGCAGCCTAAAGGCTGCTTTTTAAGTTTAAAGGCAAAAGGAAAAAGTATAAAGTGTATTCTCAGGTGCCCGGAGCGACGAGAACGCGAA
>Ga0067045_1002540_pt1 | contig 82783 bp, 65 predicted proteins | sample TerdegcTABiofilm_FD_59184 | JGI IMG/M metagenome (GOLD analysis project Ga0067045, IMG submission 59184) | Combined Assembly of (Gp0054472, Gp0054536) Wastewater bioreactor microbial communities from Singapore -Terephthalate degrading... | reverse complement strand
AATTGCCGCTCTGACCTTCGCGTCCATTGCCTAACCTCCCTGTTTTGACAGACAAAAAATCCGTTGCAGAAAACCTGTCTCCGTTTTACAAAATCCCGTGCCAATTACAAAGTGCGAAATGCACCCGACAGTTCCATCGTGTTTGAAATGCTCTTGACGGCCAAACAGGCTTCGGCTACCCTCCCAACGCTTGTGAAGATGGGGCATGTGACGATCGTGTTTTTCTGGCCGAAGAGTGAATCACAGTCGATGGGCACCGGACTCAAACGAGCGAGCAAATCGGTTCCGGCACCGGTGGGACAGGGATTGCCCTCCCATTGGCGGACGCTCTACATTTGTGATCGCTCTCGCACCGGGGCATGGTTGGTGGAGAGTTTCGCCGCCGAATCACCTGCCGAGGTCGAGGTCCATGAGGCGCCAGGCCGAACTGCCGGGCTGGCTCGCCTGCGGGACGAAATCTTCGATGTGATTTTCATCTCTCATAACCCGCCCGAATTGGATGCCCTCGAGCTGACAGTGGCTTATCGAACAGGTGGAACCGACGAGGCCCTCATTATTCTGGGACGCCAAAGCGAACAGGAACTGGCCGTCCCCTGTTACGAAGCGGGCGCCGACGGATATGTTTGTGTCAGCACGGCCACTAGCCAGGTGCTGATCTGGACGGCCCTAAGGGCGGTCCAACGTTGCCACCTCACCCGGCAGAACCGACGTTTCCAGCAAAGCGAACTCCAGCGTTTGCAACGGGAGCGAGAGGAGGCCCTGCGCGTCCTCCTCCATCAGAAACGACTCATCCGCGAACAACCGGGCAAATCCTCGGAAAAACATGGTTCTCAACCGGCACGTAACCCTGAGCCTGCCGCTCCCCTTGGTACCGAGAATCTGTGCGAACATTTGTCACAGTTCGAATTGCCGGAGCCACCCGAGCTTCCTGCCAAGTTAATCGCCCATTACCGAGAGCTCCTGCGAGCGTACATCATCATGGGATCAGGACATCTTGGCAGCGAATTGTGTGAACTCGCCGAAGTCCTGGCGACCGCAGGCCTATCAGCCGGAGAGGTGATGCACCTTCACCTTTACGTGGCGGCGGAAGTCATCCGAGGATTGGGATCGCGAAGCACCCGACACGTGATCACTCGGGCTAACCTCCTGGTCATGGAAGTCCTCCTGCAACTGGCAGAGGCTTATCGACTGCGCTACCGCGATGCGTCGCGGCCACCCATCCAGCTTTTCTTCCCTCAGTTCGAGCGGGCCTTATAAAGAAATGGCCAGCGGCCGCGTGAGAAGTTGCACTCCGCAATCCAGGTTGCATCAGCGACGAAAGAACCACCACCCCCGACGCGCTTTTGGGCCTTTATCCATATCTGCGGGTACGTTTCGAGACGACGGTACTGTACCCGATGTCTGCAATATTATGTTGCCGCCTGGACTACCGCCTCCGGAAGCCGAATCGTTCGTTTCTGAATCTAATAGGACGGGCAAACACGCATCGGAATCTCGAACAACCGTAAAGGGCGGCGGAGCATCAGCCCAGGATTTGTTATCCGTCTTGGGGTGTCGGTGATCGCATCCCACTTCGCCTCCTTGTGCCCTGGACGCCTGAGAACCCGATGTCCCTTCGGGACCTTGGTTCGGCCCCATGCTGGCGGAGGAGTTCACCAGCGGTTGGTTTACAGAACGCTCGCTTGGCTGTTGCCACGCCGAAAAGTCTGGCATAGCACCATCGGGGGGCGCTATGCTACCCAGAGGTGCACTAGAAGAACTTGGCACGTCATGAATGACGGCAGGGTTCTCTGAGGGTTGCCACGGTGATGGTTCCGTGGCTGGTTCCGCGTGGCCCGTCGACGCCTCCGTCACCACATGTGCGGGGATTCCACCTGTTTTTTGCGAACCGTTGGCGGATTCCGCGTGGGCCTCGTCTGCAATCAGCACGTCATCTGAAGGCGTCTCCGAGGATCGGGCAGCAACGACGGAAGGCTCCCGACAGATTGCCGCAGGGGAGGCTTCGTATTCCACGCGGAAGACCAGGGGTCCAACGGTCAGGATTGCCCCCGGTGGGAGAAATGCCTCCTGAACCTGCTCGCCACCTAAATAAGTCCCGTTAAGGGATCCCAAATCCCGGACTTTGACCAGACCTTCAGACTCAAAGAGTTGGCAATGCCGGCGGCTAATCATCGGATGAATGATGGTCAGGTCCGCATCGCGACTGCGTCCGATCACCGCTGGGAGGGAGACTGCAACCGATTCTTTGTTGGCTTTACCGCGAATGACGAAAAGCCGAACGAGCATGGGGGAGGCTTCTCTCGTTTATCGGGGACGTCGTTGGGCAGGTATTGAACTTTGACGTTATTTATTGTACCCACGCTGTCCGCGGCTCTCAATGGGATTTTCCGCATGATTTAAGCAGCACAGCTAAGCCCCGCGGTGTCCGTATTGCTTGACACAACTCGGAGCGAGTGCTAAACATGGTGCAACCGTGCGGTGAGGTCCCCGGCAACAACTTACAGGTTTTTTGAATGAGGAACGAACATGAAGGCCTTTCAGCATCACCGGTTCGGCAGCTGGTTACAGATTCGCAGCCTGATCCTGGCCGTGCTAGTCCTCTTGGGTTCTGGATTGTTGCGAGATGCTTTTGGCGAGGAGACCTCGCGTTGGCGCATTGGGAAGCCAATCGTCACCTACTGGGCAGGTCCTCCACTTACGGAGACCGTGGCCGCCCAATTGGCAGAAGGCGGCTGGAACGTGGTCTGGGCGACGGAGAAAGATCTGGATACGGCGGCGAAATTCGGCCTGCGGGCACAACTCCAGGATCCGCTCCTATCGCCCGAATCGCTCGACGATCCCGAACGTCGTTCAAAACTCGATGCCTTGATTGACCGTGTCCGTAACCATCCGGCCCTTTACAGTTATTTCCTCCGCGACGAGCCGAATGCCCGTGATTTTCCGGCCCTGGGGCGACTCGTTGAGTATCTTCGGCAGCGCGATCCAGCCCATCTTGCCTATATTAACCTGTTCCCAACCTACGCCACAAACGAGCAGCTCGGTACCAAAGGCGATGTTGTCACGGCTTACCGCGAGCATCTCCGTCTTTACCTTGAGACCGTCAAGCCAGACCTCATCAGTTACGACCATTATCAGTTTCGGGCCAATGACGACAGTGATCAGTATTTTCTCAATCTGTCTTTGATCCGCGAATTTGCCCTGGCATCGAAACTTCCGTTTCTTAATATCGTCCAGGCATGCAGCTGGACGCCGTCCATGCGGGTGCCTAATGGCGATGAGTTGAGATACCTCGTTTACACGACTTTGGCCTACGGAGCACAGGGGATTTCCTACTACGTGTACTGCTGGCCGAACCATGTCGGCGGGATGGCCGGACCCGATGGAACACCGACGCCTTTGTATCATACGGCAAAGGTTCTCAATCGGGAGTTTGCCGCCATTGCCGAGCAACTGCAGCCGTTGAGTTCCCTTGGCGTGTACCATGTGGGAAGCCTCCCGCCAGGCGCCGTTGCCCTGTCTGCGGAGGCCCCGTTCCGAATCACCGGAAAAGGCGATTCTTCGCCGGGTTTCGTCCTTGGCTATTTTGGTCAGAAAGGCGGACCGGCCACCCACGTCGTCGTCGTGAATCTGAATTACCGATCGCCGGTCACCGGAGTGATTACGGCTCCCGGTCCGGTGGAGCAATTTGATCCCGGCCAGAATCGCTGGCAGCCGTTATCAGGTAGCCCCGTGCAACTCGATTTTCCGCCCGGTGGGGGCTTCCTGTTACGGATTCGATGAAACGTCCATCGATAGCTCTGCCTTCCAAGCTGGGGACGACGGCGTGCGGCGATCTGAGGCTCGGGACCATTGATTGACAAAGCCGATGTCTCCAGTCACACTACTCGGTGAACCGGGTCGTACAAGTCATTGCCTTCATGGCGTGGTTTTTTGCCTTCTGGGGAGGTACATCATGCGTATTCTTTGTCACGTTGCGATTCTCATCACAGCGTTTGGTTTCTTCGGAAGACAAGCCCTGGCCGAACAATCGCCAAGACAAGGAGAGCGTCCCAATATTCTCTTCATCATGGCGGACGATCATGCCTATCAGGCGCTCAGTTGCTACGGTTATGGTCTGAACGAAACACCCAATCTTGACCGACTGGCCAAAGAAGGGATGCGGTTCCAAAACTGCTTCGTGACGAACTCGATTTGCGGGCCATGTCGGGCCGTGATCTTGACCGGCAAATACAGTCACCTGAACGGGTTTGCACGGAATGGCGATGTGTTTGACGGAACACAGCAGACGGTTTCCAAACTCCTGCAACAAGGAGGTTACCAGACGGCCGTCATTGGAAAGTGGCATCTCACCAGCGACCCGACCGGATTCGATTTCTGGGAGATCCTGTTTGGTCAGGGTCCCTATTACAATCCGCCGATGAAGACGCCCAAAGGACGCGTTCAGCATGAAGGGTACACCACGGATGTGATTACGGATCTGGTGCTGGACTTCCTGAAGAACAAGCGGGATCAAGGGCGTCCGTTCTTTGTCATGTACCATCACAAGGCCCCGCATCGGAACTGGTGTCCCGGACCGCAGGAGCTTGATCTGTATAAAGATGTGACGATCCCTGAACCACCGACACTTTTCGATGATTATGCGACCCGCGGTCGTGCCGCACATGAACAGGAGATGACCATCGCCAAACACATGACGCCCCTCGATTTGAAGCTTGTGCCTCAAACCGAGAAGTTCACCCCTGAGCAGGCTGAACGCTTCTATAAGGCCTACGAGGCAGAAAACGAGGCCTTCAAGAAAGCAAACCTGCAGGGAGAAGAGCTTGTTCGCTGGAAGTATCAGCGATATTTGAAAGACTATCTGCGCTGCATCGCGGCTGTGGACCGCAATGTGGGGCGTGTGCTCGATTATCTCGATGAGTCGGGGTTGGCCAAGAACACAATCGTCATTTACACCTCTGACCAGGGATTCTACCTGGGCGAACACGGTTGGTTTGACAAACGTTTCATGTACGAGGAATCTTTTCGGACGCCGCTGTTGGTCCGCTGGCCGGGACACACGGCGCCGGGAAGTGTCTGTAACAAAATGGTCATGAACCTCGATTTCGCGGAGACGTTTCTCGATGTGGCAGGCCTTCCCGTTCCCGAAGATATGCAGGGGCGAAGCCTCAAACCCCTTCTGGAAGGACAGGACCCACCCGATTGGCGAAAGTCGGTTTACTACCGCTACTATGAATATCCGGCAGTCCACATGGTCCATAAGCACTACGGAGTCAGAACAGAACGCTATAAGCTCATTTACTTCCACGAAATCGATGAGTGGGAGCTTTACGACCTGGAGAAGGATCCCCAGGAACTCAAGAACGTGTACAGTGACCCGGCTTACGCAGACGTCGTGAAAGAGTTGAAGGCCGAACTTAACCGGCTAAAGGCCCATTACAAAGACGACGACACCATCCGGGGAAAACCGATCGACGCCGCAACGGCTGCCGGCAAAACGCAATAGCTTTTCTTCCAGTGGTCAGGCAAGAGTCCCTGTGCGAAGAGTTCTCTACACCTGAACAGCTCTACATTGCCGTCGTCGTACCGAAGTTACTAGAGACGGTAGGGGCAATTCATGAATTGCCCCTTCCATTGCGCAATGTGTCTGTTGTAAGGTGCGATGGTTTCAAATTGCGCCTTGAGCGTAATGGCAACGTATCCGGCAAACACCCCATCGCTGTCGTTTTGGCTTTAGCGAAAGAACACACGACAGCATTTCATCGTTCATAACCGGCGCGCGAACGGGGTTACCAAAACACAAAGAAGCCGGCCACAGCAAATGGTGCGGCTAGCAGGATGAGCGCCGCCGTCCGTAAACGCCACCGGTATTGCCCCTGGGTTTGGAGATCGAGCCGTAGGTAACCCCAGACAACGGCCATGACCCAAACGACACCTGCAAAGGCCGTTCCGAGCCTCATCAATCGTTGCAGACCAACAATTTGCTGCCAGAGCTGCCTGATTAAAGCGTTGGCTTCTTGATTGAAGCTCAGAAGAAGATGAAGCGTCGTCATCTCACTCTGTTGTGTGGACGTGAGTTGAAAGAGTCGCCGTTCCTCAAATCGTTCTCGAATCAAATGTTGCTCGACATATGACCAGGGAAGGCGAACCCGCCCGCGAGCCTCCGGACCAACGAGCTGTTCTACGTAATCGTCGATCGCCGCCTGGACGATGGGACGCAGATTGGCCTCGCATTCGATCACCGTCGCATAAGGCCCAACATGGACGGGAACCTGGTACTCGCCACCGACGCGTTGCGGTCGAGCATCCACCCAGGATGGTGGTTTTGCCTCCTCACCCAGTAACTGGTTACCGGAAAGGAATGTGCCCAGCATGACGCAGAGAATGACCCTGAGCAACATTACTGTACCTCCTACGAATGAACCCGCTGAGCAACCGGTGGGCGCTTCCGTCGCGTTGAAAACCAGGGAGAAGCCAATTGCACGGTGATTCCCGTCGCCACGGCCGGCCACAGCAACCACTGTCCGGGAAACACCCAGAGAGCACTCACCAGAACAGCGGCTACCGCCGGTCCAACAATCCCCCATAGACAGAACCGACTCCGACGGAGGGGATCCGCCAACCGCCACCACCGCACAAGGAGAAAATGGCTCCCGAAGACGGCCATCATGGCCGGTAACATCGGCTGGCCATCCCGATAAAACGTCGCGGGGGGATCCCAGTCATGAAAGCTGGGCCAGCGCGGGTCGAATGGTAAATCTACCTGAAGGTACTGAGCCAGGGCAAAACCTACGGCCCCCACAACCAGACCGAGGACCATCATGATGAAACGACGCAGGATCACATCACCTTCCCGTCCCTGCCACGGCTTGCTTATCAAGAGGATGCTCCAGCTTCCCAGGATTGTCATCAAGAACACCCAGGATGACTGCGTGAGCGTTGTCGTCTTTCCATAAAAGCTTTGCACCAGATAACCGACCACCGCCAGGACACCGGCAACCAAAAGAGCTGCGAGCATCGAACCAAGAACCTCGGCAAGATGCGCACGGAATGACATCTGGCTCAGCCGCTGACGGAAAACGTCCGCTCGCGATGGCTCCGGAACAGGTGATGGTGGACCGGGGGGCCCTTGCGGCGGAGCCTGTCGCCGGGGTACACCGACAAGCTCTGCCGGAATCGGTTTTCCACGAAGGGCGTTGTTTTCGCCCATTGTTGCAAAAAGAATGGCACGAAACACCCAGTACACAGCGTACGCCATGAAAAGGGCCATGATCACAGGGCCAAGAATCCCGACGTGAGAAATGACCAAAAAGGCCAGCACGACGAGAATCAACACCCGCACCGGAGTCGCCAACCGCGAGTTTGTCCAGGCCGTCTTCACTTCACGAAAGGCCTGTGTCACGGCCTGCCAAATCGGTTCCGGCTGAGCCGTCCCAGCCAATTCAGCCATCACAACCGACGGCTTCTCTTCTCCCTTATCATGCTTGGGAGCCTCAGTTGAGTCACCGTCCCCACCCGCAGCCATTGGTCCCACAAAAGCAGACTGTTCTGGCGGCGGCAAAAGCGCAACCATTTCCCGGACATCTTGGAACCGCCGTTTGGGGTCCTTGTCCAAGGCACGGCCAACCACCCGACGAACCTCAGGAGGAAGTGGAGTGAGGTCCGGAAGTTTCGTCAAGTGTTTCATCAGAATCTCGGCCACACTTTCCCCTTCAAAAGGAACATGGCCAGTGAGCATTTCGTAAAGGATGATTCCCAGTGCATAAATATCGACTTCTTTACCGTACCGTCCGTTGGCGATTTCCGGGGCCATGTAGTGGACCGTGCCCACACTTTCTGTCTGCCCACTGCGGCGGCTACAGGAAATGAACTTTGCCAGCCCGTAATCCCCCACCTTAACCACATTCTCTTCCCAGAACACATTGCCCGGCTTCAGATCACGATGGACGATTCCGTGTTCATGCAGATAGGCCACGGCAGCAGCCATCCCATGAAACCAGGCCAGAGCTGTTTCGAGCGGCAATCCCTGAGGATGATCGGCCAGGACCTGGTCGAGCGATGGTCCGCGGATGTACTCCATCACGACCCACGTGTCACCGCGATCATCGCGCCGCACATCATAAATGGTCAGGAGATTGGGGTGCTTTAGATTCAAACAGTGGTTGATCCCCCGCAACTCAATATCCCAGTTGCGGCAGAGGAGTTTGAGTGCCACATCTTTCCCTGAATCACTGACCGCATAATAGACTTCTCCGAAGCCACCCCGTCCAATCCCGCGCTTGATCGTGTATCCCGAAAGAGGTTTCGAACCGCTGGGGTAAACGAACCGGATGTCTTTCTCAGACGGCGTTCCCCTCCGCGGTGACACATCAGTAACCTCAGGAATGTCGTTCGGTTTAGATTGATCAACCACGGCCATCACCGTTTTCACTGGAAGGCTCTCCCGGTTTAGACGCACTAACCATATGCGTCAGTGCGACGGACTATCCTTCATTCTAACGAACAGGTTCCATGTGGCGGGACGACAGGCCGAAAACCCGTCTCCCCCCATCAATAATTTGCGGAAGGAAGCTCCTCCAAACGGAGGGCAAAGTCCGCTCCTTCTACCAAAGAAGATAACGTCAGTCTCCCTGCCCTGCCCTGCGGAACACCATCGATCCGAAAGGGGCTCCCGGATCGACACCAAAGCTCATTCCCCTGTCGAAAGAGGATGACGGTGTGTCGCCAATCACGGCAGCGAACATGAGCCGTCGGACTGTTACCCAGAATCAGATTGTGCGCCATGAGCAAAATACCATCCGTGGTCGGATGCGTTCGGTGAGCGCTCTCAAAATCCAGTCGCGCCGACAAGCTCAGGGGTGTACTCCGCACAAACCGCAGAACGACATGCTTGCCCAATCGCAAACGACACCGATCCGACATCAAGGCCTGCTGGACGGCACAACCATCCAACCAGGTCGGCGCGTAGGTCTCAAGCAAATATCCTTCTCCGTCACGACGGATCTCGGCGTGGTGTTGGGCGACGTCAGCCAGGAGGGGAACATCCACACCTGCCGAGCCAGCCCGGCCTATCCGGATGACCTCTCCCGGACAAACCAGATACCCTCCCACACCGTCAACCCAGACAAGGAACCGTTGCATGGAATGACCTTCGCCTGCCAGATCGGCCATAGCGACCTGAAAACGCCCATCGGAATCAGCTCCACGACATGCATTTCGAAGCATGGTCGCAACTCCGCAATTAATGGACCTGCGCGACCGCTGCTTCCTCCGAGGCATTTTCCGGCTCGGCCGAATTGCCCTCGAAGTACTGTGTCACCTCATCCACAATATCTTTCTGATCGGGATCCTCGACCGGGATTTCACCCTGGTACAATCCCTGCGACTGGACCAGTCGTTCAGCCACATCGAGTTTCGCCTTGAGGTCCGCAATCAGGTCTTTCACACGCCCAAGGGCACTCTCATCGAACTGATAGGCGCTGGTCGTTTGGGCGGCCTGGACCATCTGCAACCGGGCCTGGAGGTTCTCGACCTCGACCTCAAGCTGTCGTTTTGCAGCCAGCATACCCTCCATTTTATCTCGGGCCGCCTGGAGGCTCTTCAACCTTGCCTGGTGAATCTGTTCCAAATTGGCAAGAGTGGCTTCATTCGTCTTGAATCGCTCAAAACGATTGGCCAGATCGACACGAACCTGCTGTGCCGTGTACTCTCGTCCGGAGTAAACCAGCATGGTCTTCCCGCTGGCCAGATCGTCCTTCATCCGCAGGACGACGCTTTTTTCTTTCTCCAGTTGTTCCCGCGCCTGGGCGATTTGCCGCTCCAGTCGCTCGATTTCGACCTCTTCACGAGCAATGACATGCATGTTCTTGCGGATTTCGGGCAAGAGGTCATCGATCATCTTGCGGGCACGACGGATTTGAAACTCCATGGGCACCGCGTCAACCACACTCTCCTGGACGTAATTGGCCGACGTGCGAACGTAACTCACCAAGTCTCGACCAAGCAGAACAGTTCCCAACAGGAACACAACACCGCCGCCGATCAGTAGCTTCTTTACCATGACAATGACCCTCCTTCTCTTGTACCTCTGAGGCAACCACCTCGAACAATCGGGACCAACCAATACCACCGAGCCGCAACTCCAGCTCGCTCTATCCGACTATTCGCGGAAGGCGTGGGAATCTTTAGCAAACGATTGGTTTTTCCTTACCGATAACGAAACCCCATTGCTGCATGTCTAGAAAAACTGCGATTTTTCTCAGAGAGAGCTATTCCTTCTCTGCGGTCTGTTTGACGCCCCTGAGAAGCGGGTTACAATCGTTTCTCAAACAGAGGAAATGATCACATCACGTGTTGAAGGAGTTTCCTCGTGAATAACAAAGATCACGTTGCGGGGTCATGCTTCTCACGTCCCGGTTCTGCCCGGGTTATTTTCGTAATCATTGGTGCCGCCTTTTTCCTCTTTGTCATCGGATTGGCACTTTGGCAGGCCTGGCAGGAGTATGCCCGAAGAGACCGTGTCGCCAAAGAGCTTCAGATGTTCGCCGCGAGACTTGACGCATTTCACAACTCTTGCACTCCCTTCCCAGTCGATTTGGGTGCCGCCTATACACCGATCGGCCTCGAGCAACTCGCTTTGGCGGGAGCGCAGGGGAATTCCCCAAGCTTTGGATCGCCATTGGGGCATCTTGTACGACCATTGCCTGGACGATCAGGTCGGGTCTCTTCCGCTGCTCCCAAGCGATCGAGCAACTACGACAACCGCCGCATTCCGCCGGGGGAGAAGCTGGTCCTGGCTGATCTTTCCGGGCCGGGGATGATCCAGCATATTTGGATGACTTTCCCCGTCCCCGAACCGAGTTGGCTCGGCCGGGAAGGAAACGCCAATCACAGCGAACTCGTTCTACGGATGTACTGGGATGGAGCCGAGCAGCCGGCGGTGGAGTGTCCTGTGGGCGACTTTTTCGCCGCAGGGTTCGGCCAGCGTGTCCCCGTCAATTCGGCGCCGATCATGGTGGAAGGCGGGGATGCCTATAACTGCTGGTGGCCGATGCCTTTCTTCCGCTCAGCCCGGATCGAAATCGTGAATGAAAGCGAGAAGCAACTTAACTCCTTCTATTATCACGTGGATTACTGTCTTTTTGATGAGCTTCCTCCCGACACGATGTACTTCTGCGCTCAGTACCGGCAGGAATTCCCAGTGGCTTCGGGCCGTGATTATCTGATCCTGGATGCCGAAGGCCGTGGACAATATGTGGGGACGGTGTTGAGTGTGCGAAGCCGTAGTCCGGAGTGGTTCGGTGAAGGCGACGAGAAGTTCTACATTGATGGGGAGAAGACGCCCAGCATTTGGGGGACAGGAACAGAAGACTACGTTTTGAACGCCTGGGGCATGGGGACGGGAACGTATCCCTATTTTGGTGTGTCGATTTTGGAGGGCGAATTCGGCATGGTGGGCTATCGGACGACCGTTTATCGCTGGCATATCCTCGACCCCATTCGATTTCAGAAATCACTGCGGGTTGTGATTGAGGACGCTGGTTGGATCAGTGAAGACGAACTGGCCCCGAATACCCACCGCGGATTTGTCGAACGAAATGACGATTTCGCTACGGTGGCCTTCTGGTATCAACAGGGACAGCCCAAACGATTTGCGGTGCTGCCCCCGGCGAAGGAACGAAAACTGCCCGAGATTGATTTGATCGTGGAAGGGAAAGTCCTTCTGGAGAATGCCAAGACCGAGGGAGGATCGGTGCATCTCCAGTCCGGTCATCCGTGGACGGGAGCCGGACAGTTGTTCTTCAACAACGAAAAAGGTCAGGGGGCCTGGTTCGAATGCAGTTTCCCGGTTGAAAAAGAGGAATTGCGGCAGCTGACGTTGCGCGTGACGTATTCATATGATTTTGGCATCTATCGCATCCTGCTTGATGGTGAGGAGGTTCGCCATCGTGAAGATTTTTACGCCCCTGAGGTCACAATCAATGAGTTAAACCTAGGGCAACGGGTACTCTCCAAAGGTCAGCACGTCCTGCGGTTTGAGTGCGTGGGGCAGTCACCGGCTTCCCGCGGGTCCAAACTGGGGGTAGATTCCGTCCGGCTGCGGGAGCGATGGCAGGTCAAGCGGAAGACACCAGCCGATTTGGAAGAATCAGCCGCGCCATAATCTTGGCAACGTTGCACGGACGTGATCGGTCGTTACAATGACGAGCATTTGCGTCGCGCACGGGATTGACGTCACTTGTTCGTAATCCCAACGGAGCGCGTATGTGATACACACCGTTTGCTCAATTCGTTTGCCGCATACGAGCCGCCTATGTCTTTACCAATCGCCAATTCCTCTGCGGTTACTGACGATCGCTCTAACGCCGAAGGGGAAATTCAGCCCCGTCGCGAACTGAGTCTATTTGATTCCATCTGCATCATTGTGGGAATCATCATTGGCGCTGGGATTTACGAAACCACCCCGAAGATTGCCGGTTGTCTGCCCAACACGGAATGGCTCCTCGGTGTGTGGATCATCGGGGGCTTGCTTTCTTTCCTCGGGGCCTTGTGTTACGCGGAGCTGGCGACGGCGTTTCCGCATTCCGGGGGTGATTACGTCTTTTTGACCCGCGCTTACGGGCGGCATTTGGGATTCCTGTTTGCCTGGTGTGAGTTGTGGATTGTTCGACCGGGATCGATCGGCATGATGGCGTTCGTCTTTGCCCGTTATGCCCGCGAGATCGTTCCCATCAATATTGCCAACAGCCAGCAGCTTTCCTTGTTAGCCTATGCCTTGGGCGCCATCGCCATTTTGACATTCGTGAACATTTTGGGAGTTCGTCAGGGCAAGTGGACGCAAAACTTTTTGACCACCCTGAAGATTCTCAGTTTGATCCTCATTTTTGGCGTCGGGATGTTCCTCTTGGCCCCAGCGGACAAACCGGCCGTCGATCCGGCGCCGACCAAAGCAGCACCTTTCAATCTTTATTTGGCCATGATCCTGGTCCTTTTTACATACGGCGGCTGGAATGAGATGGCCTATGTCGCAGCCGAGGTCAAGAACCCGACGCGGAACATCCTGCGAGCATTAGTGCTGGGAACAATCAGCGTCACGGCCATCTACGTCCTGGTGACGCTGGCTTTCGTCCGCGGATTGAGCTTCAGTGGGGTTCAGGAATCGAACGTGGTGGCCAGCGACCTGTTGCGGCTCGCTTTTGGCGATTGGGGAGGAAAACTGATTGCCGTTATTATCTGTATCTCCACGTTGGGAGTGATCAATGGCCAAATTTTCACTGGGGCGCGCGTTTACTATGCCATGGGGCGAGATCACAGCGTGTTCGGCCTATTGGGCAATTGGGACCCGCAGAGGAGCACGCCCATTTGGTCGCTTCTGGTTCAGGGAATCATCACCATAGGCTTGGTGGCTGGTTTCGGATGGTATCAGGACGGGTTTAATAACCTTCTGAATTTCACAACGCCAATCTTTTGGACGTTCTTTTTCCTTGTCGGCTTATCTCTATTCGTGCTTCGGGTCCGCGAGCCTCAGGTTCACCGACCTTATCGTGTTATCTTATTCCCGTTGGTCCCGATCGCTTTTTGCTGCTCGTGCTGTTTCATGATTTATGCCAGTGTGACGTACGCTATCCAAAACCAGACTTACGAAGCGATCTGGGCCATCGCATTCCTAATCCTGGGGTTTATTATCGCGATGGTTTTCGTCAGGAAACGACCCAAGTAGTCATTTACGACCACCCGAAAGCGGTAAACACCATTCGCCTCCGGTGGCCCAACCGTTGTGTTTAAACCCCCATTTGTTGTTGCCAAAAGGATGGCACGGCATCATAATGGTGACCGGTTGGTGGTGTGTTGCCACCGTGCGCGAGTGCGGACAAAGATACCGGGAGGCTCTTTTTTCGGGGAGACAAGGCCATGTCAGAGATTAACCGCCGGGAATTCGTTCGGACAGGAATCACGGCTGCTGCGGGAGCGGCCCTGGGACTACAGCCCACGTTCACCATCAAGGCCGGCAATCCGGAGCAACACGATACGAGCAAGATCCTCAATTACAATCCCGACATGGAGTATCGTCGCTGCGGCAAGACCAACCTCATGATTTCCGCGGTCTGTCTCGGCGGCCACTGGAAGCGACTCAACACCGTTGTGTCAGGCTCGTTTGAGGGCGGGAACTGGCTGGGAGCCAAGATTGACGAAGAGGCGTTTCAAAAGAACCGCTACGATGTCGTCACCCGCTGCATTGAGCGGGGGATCAATTACATTGATGCCTGCACCGGCCAGGAGGTCACGGCTTATGCCAGGGCACTCAAAGGACGCCGGGACAAGATGTACCTGGGTTATTCGTGGTACCAGCGAGAATCTCGTTTCGCAGAATGGCGAAGCGTTGAGAAGCTCAAGGAGAGTTTGGACCTGGGACTGAAAGAGGCCGGTCTGGAATACGTCGATCTCTGGCGAATCACCTGTCATGAACAGAGCAGCCGCCACAGCGAGGCCGAAATCGAGGCCGTTATCGCAGCGCTTGATTGGGCAAAGAAGACCGGGCGGGCACGCTTCACCGGCATCTCGTCTCACGATCGACCCCATATCAAGATGCTGATCGAGAAGTATCCGGAACAGCTCGAAGTCATTTGCACTCCTTATACCGCCAAGACAAAGGTTGTTGAGGATGAAACAGGACTTTGGGCATCCATGCAAAAACACGATGTGGGCTGGTTCGGCATCAAGCCGTTCTCAAGCGGTTCATTGTTCAAAGGCGACAGCTCCCCAAACAGCCCTTACCGGGAAGAGGACGACCGGCTCGCTCGTTTGGCCATTCGTTACATCCTATGCAATCCGGCCATTACGGCCCCCATCCCAGGCATGATCACGCCCGAACAGGTGGACAACGTCGCCCTGGCCGTCAAAGAACGTCGGGAACTGGACGTCGAAGAAAAGGCCCTTCTTGATCGTGAAATGGAGCGTGCCTGGGCAAACCTGCCTTACCACTATCAGTGGCTCAAGGACTGGGAATACGTTTGATCTGACGTTTCGCGCCCGCTCTCATTAGGACAGAGGCAAAGGGCGTTTATGAGGCCATTAGGGTAGGGGCAATTTATAAATTGCCCCTACCGGATTTGACGCCAGATGCACCAATTCTGTTACCGACGCATTCAGTAAAAACCCAGTTCGTCCCGGGCCTCTTCAGACATCCGGTCTGGGGTCCACGGAGGCGAGAGCACGACTTCGACTGTGACCTCGCCAACATCGTTTCCGAGTTGGCGCAACACGTCTTTGACTTCCTGAATCATCTGGGGACCGGATGGACAAGCCGGGCTTGTGAGGGTCATTTTCACATGAAGATCTGATTTTCCCTCGCGTTCCGTGATCAGAATTTCGTAAATCAGCCCGAGGTTAACAAGATCAATCCCGATCTCTGGATCACGGACCTGTTTGAGCGCTTCCCAAACGGTTTCTTCTCGGATTGCCACAGGCGACTCTCCTGCCTACTGCCGTTTTTCTGTGACTTCTTCAGCTTTCCTCGTTGATTTCGATGTACACCTCATCGCCCTTGACAACAACCTTATGGGCGGAAATCGCCCTGACCGCTGGCATGGTCTTCGCCTGACCTGTGCGGATATCAAACTGAGCACCGTGGCGCGGGCAGATGATCGTATAACCGCGAAGTTCGCCCTCCGCCAATGGACCACCATCATGCGTGCACATGTCGTCAATGGCCCAAAACGTGCCGGAGACGTGAAAGACGGCAACCATCCGGCCGTTAACATCGAAAACGGCCTTTCCGGGGTCAGGTAAATCCGAAAACCCCACAGACTCGAACCAATTCACCCATCTTTCTTTCCCCTTACTGAGTGCTGCGAAGGGTGCCACCCTCGATCACCATTCCTTAACCTCGGTACTCGCGAACACGATGCTGGATAATATCCGTCAAGGCTTCGCGAACGCTTTCGATGCTGATCCGATCCAGGACTTGCTGGAAAAACCCGGTCACGACCAACCGTGTCGCTTCTCGCCGCGTGAGGCCCCGTGTTTGGCAGTAAAAGATTTCTTCTTCATCGACACGCCCGGCTGTAGCACCGTGGGTGCAACGCACATCATCGGCCAGGATCTCCAACCCTGGGATACAGTCTGTGCGGGCTGTTTGGCTGAGCATCAGGTTATCATTGCGCTGGTACCCGTCCGCACGTATGGCCCCCGGTTCCACGCGGATCATACCCCGCCAGACCAGATGGGAACGATCCTGAAGGGCGCCCTTGTAAAGCAAGTCGCTTTTCGTCTTTGCTGTGCGATGATGCTGCAACGTGTGGTAAGCAAGATGTTGACGATCTTCTGCAAACATCACACCGTTGACAATTCCTTCGCTTTCGGGGCCGTCCAGAACAAGATGCTGATTGACTTTGGCCAATCGCCCACCCAAGGCCCCGAGTGTCCATTCCAAAGATGCCCGCTCGGCCACAATCGCCTTCTGATGAGCAAAATGATATGTTGCCTGATTCCAATTCTGAAAATTGACATATCGCAAGTGCGCCCCTGGGCGAAGGATGATTTCAATTCCGCCACAGTATAGGCCACTCGCCGCGGGATCGACACTCACCGTCTCGCTGACAACTGTTGCCTCCGAGTCCTCATCCAGAACAATGAGCGTGTGTCCAAGGTCGGCCTGACCAGGCATCAAGGCCGCCACATGAAGCAACGGCTTATCCAGTTTGACACCCCGGGGAATATAGACGAAAACCCCCCCCGTCCAGAAGGCAGCGTGCATCGCTGCGAATTTGTCGTATTTCCAATCGAGGACGGAAAAGAGATGCTCGCGGATCAGGGCCTCCCAGCCATTGAGGATGGAATCCTCCAGGCAATTCAGCACAACACCATGTTGTGATAACAGGAGATCCAGGCGGCTTTCGAGTTTTCGCCCGTTGAGCGTTGTGATAAGCCCACCTGTTGCAAATCGGGAAGCGAGTTGTGATGGAATCTCCGGCGGTTCTTTCGGATGCGGAGCCCAGGCCTGAAACTGGAGCAGGCGGAACTGCCGCAACTCCGTTCGCCGCCACTCTTCCATGGACCGATTCGGCATGGGCAGGTCTTCGTAAGCTGAATAGGCCCGACGCCGCAGATCCTTCAACCAGTCCGGTTGATCACGGTAGAGTGCGACGTTGTGAAATCCTTCGTCGGTAAAGCTGGCGTCAAGGTTAAGATTGGGAATCATCGTCGATACGGCTAGTAGTTTCTCCAAGGGCAAAACCCAACGACTCTCGAGGGCTTAAAGTTAAGCCGCGTGACAGACTCCTGCTAAAGGATCCAATCACGCCTCCACGAAAACATCGATTCCTACCGACTCGCACGGCCTGTCATGACCACCCGTCTGAACGGTCATTCGGTGCATAACCGTCAGCCGACGCTTCCTTCCATTTGCAACGCAATCAGCCGGTTCATCTCAACGGCGTACTCCATCGGCAATTCTTTGACCAGCGGCTCAATGAAACCCGCCACGATCATGGTGCTGGCTTCAGCCTCTGTCAGGCCGCGGCTGCACAGGTAAAAGAGTTGCTCCTCGCCGATCTTGGACACGCTGGCCTCATGACCGATCATGACGTCTTGTTCTTCGAGTTCGATATAGGGGTACGTATCGCTGCGGCTCTGGGGGTCCAAAATCAAAGCATCACACACGACGTTCGATTTTGACCGTTTCGCACCGCGTTCAATCTTCACTAACCCACGATAACTCGATCGTCCCCCTGACTTCGAAATTGACTTCGAAACAATTCGGCTGGAGGTGTATGGGGCAGCGTGAACAACTTTTGCCCCGGCATCCTGATGTTGCCCTTTTGAGGCGAAGGCCACCGAAAGAATCTCCGCCCGGGCACCGGGTTCCAGCATATAAACTGCGGGATACTTCATAGTCAAACGACTGCCCAGATTACCGTCCACCCATTCCACAAGGGCATCCCTGTAGGCCACGGCGCGTTTTGTGACCAAATTGTAGATGTTATTGGCCCAGTTCTGGATTGTCGTGTAACGAACCCGGGCGCCCCGCTTCGCAATGACCTCGACGACGGCGGCATGGAGACTCTCGGAGCTGTACATCGGGGCCGTACAACCTTCAACGTAGTGGCAGGAGGCCCCCTCGTCCACAATGATCAACGTCCGCTCAAACTGGCCCATTTGCGCCGCATTGATTCGGAAATAAGCCTGGAGGGGAAACTCCACGTTGACCCCAGGCGGAACGTAAATGAACGACCCGCCGGACCACACGGCTGAGTTCAAAGCGGCAAATTTGTTGTCCGTGGGTGGAATAACCGTGGAGAAGTATTCCCGAACCAGATCCGGATACTCCCTAACCGCCGTATCCATATCCACAAAAACCACGCCCCGTTTGGCAAGGTCCTCACGCAACGAGCCATAAACGACCTCGCTCTCATACTGGGCCTTCACCCCGGCCAAGAATTTCTTTTCAGCCTCTGGAATACCCAAGCGATCAAATGTTTGCTTGATTTCCTCAGGCAACTCATCCCACGAATGTCCCTGCCGATCCGTGGGCTTGATGTAGTAATAGATGTCCTGGAAGTCCACATCGATCTTGCCGCCCCAGGTCGGGGTCGGTCTGGATTCGAAGACTTCAAGGGCCTTCAAACGAAAGTCGCGCATCCACTCCGGCTCATTCTTCATGGCGGAGATTTCGGCGACGATTTCGCGGTCCAGGCCTTTTCGGGCCTTGAAGACATAGCGTTCGTCAACCCGAAAGTCATACTTTCTTATTTCACCAATCACATCGACTTTTTCAGCCATTGGTGTTTCTCCGAGAGCCTCGCTCACGGTGTGCTTTTAAGCTTGGATCATGCATCGGGATCACTTCTTTGTTTCACCCGCCAGAGCGGCTTCTTCGGCAGCAGCCTCCGGATATTTCTCGCGGAGTTGGTCGTAACCCTCACGATGGAGCCTATCAGCCAACTCGCGGCCGCCCGTTTCGACGATCCGACCACCCAATAAGACGTGCGTCACATCTGGGGGATTGTGTTCCAGCAGTCGTTCGTGGTGAGTGATAATGAGAAGCCCCATCTGTCGCCCACCAATCTCGGCGATGCTCTGGCTGGCCAATCGTACAGCGTCAACATCCAAGCCGCTGTCTGTTTCGTCCAAAATGGCAAACTTGGGACGGAGCATCGCCATTTGCAGGATTTCGGCACGCTTCATTTCGCCACCGGAAAAACCATCGTTGACATATCGTCGGGCAAAATCGGCGTCCATTCGCAGAAGGTCCATCTTCTCTTTCAATTCCTTGCGAAACTCCCTCATGGGGATAAGCTCTTCCCCTTCCTTTCGATGCGGATTGCGAACATTCGAGACCGCATGGCGGAGAAAGTCCGCCAATCGAACCCCAGGAATCGCAACAGGACGCTGAAACGCTATGAATAACCCACGGCGGGCACGTTCATGAGGTTCCAGGTGCGTAATGTCTTCGCCATCCAGCTCGATCCTTCCCCGGGTGACCTCGTATCGGGGATGCCCCATGATGGCAAGCCCCAGTGTCGTTTTTCCAGAACCGTTGGGACCCATAAGGGCATGAATCTCTCCGCGACGAATGGTCAAATTGACCCCCTTGAGAATGGGCTTCCCTTCAACAGTGACATGCAAATCAACGACTGAAAGCGTCTCTGGATTCATTGTCATCTTTTCCCCAGGCAAACTTACGTTGTGCCTTTTTTGACCTTCTGATGATGAAAGACCAAAGAAGATTCTGGAACGTCCACGTAACCTGAATGCTGCGGTAGGGGCAATCTCTCGTTCGAACCGCCTGGCGGCTCCCGCGTAATTTTGTGAGCCTGAATCTTCTCCTGAAGTCTCATCAACCCTTCAAGCAACGCCTCTGGCCGCGGTGGACAACCCGGCACATACACATCGACCGGCACAATCAAGTCCACACCCTTAACGACGTGGTAACCCCATTCAAAGTAAGGCCCCCCTCCAAGCGTACACGCCCCCATGGCAATCACATATTTCGGGTCCGGCATCATTTCGTACAACCGACGAACACGGCTGGCCATCTTAAACGTGACCGTTCCGGCGACGATCATCAAATCCGCCTGCCGTGGCGTCCCACGGAATGCCCCGGCACCAAACCGGTCAATGTCATACCGGCTCGCCCCAGTTGCCATCATTTCGATGGCGCAGCAGGCCAGACCGAACGTCAGCGGCCAAAGGCTCCCCTGCCTGGCCCAATTGATCGCCTGCTCAATGGTGGTAATGACCAGTCCTTCTTCAAACCGTCCTTCAATCCAGGGTTGCGTCATGTTTCCTAACCATAACAGAGTCGCAGAATCCTTACTGTTTCCCGCCTTGTCACGACGCCAACCATTCACTATACCTCAACTCCAGGCGGTCTGTACACTTTCCCGGGCAGTCGTAACAGGGCCATCCTGTACGTTCCCCTCACATCCGACCTGAAACCAGCACTGATCTCCGCCGTTCCGACGGCATCGCGTCAGCTCAACCTCTGTGCCCAAGAGTTCCCTAATCCAGAGTCGCTCAAATTCACAAATCTCAGCATCTGACTCGGACAGGTCCGGGTAGGGACAGGCTTCTCCGACCAACACCGGCGCATAAACCCTCAATTGCAAGCTCGAAGTCTTGAAACCCGTTTCCCCTCGTCTTGACGCTCCCTCTGGGTTAACCCCTTGTCCACTGGTCACATAAGAAAACGGAACCCGCTTCTGAGACAAAATACGGGCCACGTCCACCATTCGCTCCGAAACCGTCAGGCCTTTCATTTGCGGGAGATACCTTCGGGCCATTTCCTTCGCGGCCTCGAGCAAGACCTGCCTCCGGATTTGAACATTTTCAATTGTCTGAATTGCTTTCCACAGTGCCAACGCCAGGTCTGAATAATTCGAACCGAGCGCCTGCCTCCCTTTCCCCGTGATGATATAGCGGTAGTGGGGGCGCCCACGTCCCTCACGAGATGCCTCGCGATCGATCAACCCCTCGGCCAGGAGGCGATTCAATCGTTGCCGAACGGCCGTCGGAGTCACGCCGAACCGATGGGCAAGATCGCTGACCGTCATCGGTCCCATCGACCGAAGACAATCAAGCATATCGAGATCACTTTCCACGATTGGGGAGCGCATGACTCCAAAACCTTGATACTATTGTTACGGTGGGCCACGGTACTTTGGATACCCTTCGTGATATTCCCGACGTGTTGTCGTGAATCTCACCTGTCCATCCCAGAAGGTCCCCGTGACTCGTCCTGCCAGGTTAGCCATATAATCATATGTCATTGAAACATTTTTGACAAGCGTAAATGTTATATCTCTGCGTCTGCATGCCGCCCACGCTGGGAGTTTAGCAGCACTTGTACAGAAAGTGTCAAGTATTTTGCCGACAAGTATCGGCCATTGTCCCAAGCACCATACCATCCGCACTGCTTCAGCCGCGATCTCCGTGCGATTGTGAGAGAAGGTGAATCTCGCTATAATTCCGGCAAAACAATTTGGGCAGAGTTCAGTGTTTGATTTGGCTCCTCGGGAGCCGACCTGGGTTTCCGACTTCTGTGGTAACGAAATTAACTAATAGTGGGGATTCCGATAGGTCTTATGTGGGGGTGACGGCAAGATGTCGCAGGCAATTCGGGTGGGATTGGGAACTGACCTCCACCGGCTGGCGGAGCCTGGACCGCTGGTTTTGGGGAATGTCGCCATCCCCTCCGAAAAACACGCCGTTGGCCACAGCGACGCCGACGCCCTCATTCATGCTATTATCGACGCCATTTTGGGGGCCTCTGGCGGAGGGGATATCGGGCGCATCTTCCCCGACACAGATGAATCCAATCGGGGCCGGGATTCGGGTGAAATGCTGAAAATCGTCTGGAGCCGTGTTCGGTCGGAAGGTTGGAAACTGGGTAATCTGGATTGCGTGGTTCACCTCCAGCGACCCAAACTTGCCCCGCATATCCCGCAAATCATTGACCGGCTGGGGCAACTGCTGGAAGTCCCCGCCGAAACGATTAATATCAAGGCCAAGACCGGGGAAGGTGTCGGACTGGTTGGTCGAGAAGAAGCCGTGGCTGCCGAATGCGTCATCCTCTTGCTGCGGGAAACAGAACCATAATGTTTGCACTCGCTTTAAGTGCGCGCAGACCGCAAGACTGTCAGTTAGGGTCATTTGATACGTGAAGGGTCTATGATTCGGATCTATAACACACTCACACGGAAGAAAGAAGTCTTTGAAACGGTTCAGCCAGGAAAGGTCGGCATCTACCTCTGTGGACCGACCGTCTATAAGCCAAGCCACATCGGCCACATGGTGGGGCCGATTATTTTTGACGCAGTCAAGCGATACCTGGCATACAACGGTTATCAGGTCACATGGGTTGTCAACATCACCGATGTCGATGACAAATTGATCGCCGAAAGCCAGCGGCGCGGCATCCCGATGTCGCAGTTGGCCGACGAGATGATCGCCGACTACATGGCTAATCTTAAGGCCCTGGGAATCGATACCATTGACCATTTTCCGCGGGCAACTGACAACATCGACGCCATCATCACATTTACTGATGATCTCGTCCGAAAGGGCTACGCATATCCCGCCCAGGGCGATGTGTATTTCGACGTTTCCAAGGTCCCCGACTATGGCAAACTCAGTGGGCGAAAACTGGACGCGATGCTCCCGGAAGGCGGTGAGGGGGCAGAACGGAAACGGTCGCCCCACGATTTCGCACTCTGGAAGGGCGCCAAACCCAATGAACCCTCCTGGGATAGTCCGTGGGGACCGGGGCGTCCCGGATGGCACATCGAATGCTCGGTGATGAGCAGCCGGCTCCTCGGGGAGACGTTTGACATCCACGGCGGCGGGCTTGATCTGGTCTTTCCTCACCACGAGAACGAGATCGCCCAGAGTGAGGCCCGACACGGAAAGCCGATGGTCCGCTATTGGATGCACAACGGTTTGATGCAGGCATCGGACGAGGTTGGTAAGGTGGGCGGACGACACACTCGTCCGGCTGAGGACGACCTGGAAGCCCAACAGGCGGGGAAGATCAGCAAGTCCAAGGGCGCCAGTCCCTTCCGGGAGCTTTTGGCCGAGTATCGACCGGAAACGATTCGTTTCTTTATTCTCTCAACGCATTATCGTCGGCCGATTGAGTTCAGCGAGCGACGCCTTCAGGACACGGAAACGGCCATTGAGACGTTCTATCGTTTCTTTGAACGTTTCGAACGGATCACGGGTCGTCCGTTTTATGCCTTACCGGTCCATGACCGCCGTGAAAAAGGGGAGTTCGTTCCTGGGGAAGATCCCTTCCTGAAGGACGTCCATGAGCACAGGAACCGTTTTCTGGAATTCATGGACGACGATTTTAACACGGGCGGCGCCATTGGGGAGCTGTTCGAATTGGTCCGACGGCTTAATCGGTATGTTGATGAACAACGACTGGAAGAGCCGTCCCAGCGATCTCAAGAGAGGCTTGCGACTCTTGATCAGGGCGCCATTGTCCTGCGCGAACTGGGACACGTCCTGGGACTATTCCGACAGCCTCCACCCAAACGCCAACTACCCGAGGAAGGCGGCCTGGTCCCCAAACTGTTGGACCTCTTGGTCTCCATTCGGAGCGAAGCCCGTAAAGCCAAGAACTTTCAGGTCGCCGACCGAATTCGCAGTGGACTCGCTGAGTTAGGGGTCGTTCTGGAAGACCGTCCCGACGGAACGCAGTGGCGGATCACAGATCAGGCCGGCTGAAGTTACGCAACAACTCAGACTTTCGAAAAAGCGGCGGAACCGCCCGTCGGAACAGGGATGGGAATCTCATAACTTTCAGGGAGGGAATCATGGTAGTCAACGAGCGCCTCCTGGACCGCCAACCGAAACCCAATGGGAAAAACGCAGGAACTCCCCATCGGATTCTGGGGGTTGACCCCGGTCTCCATGTGACGGGTTACGGTGTGGTGGAAGTGGATGCCGCAAATCGTCCCCACCTGTGTGAGGCTGGGGTCATTCGAGCTGCGGCCCGGGGCGATCTCGGAAAACGGGTCAAATCCATTTTCGATGGGATCACCGAGTTGATTGAGGCTTTTCATCCGAGCGTTTTAGCCCTGGAAGAGCTTTACTCGCATTATCAGCGACCGCGGACGGCCATCCTCATGGGACATGCCCGGGGCGTCATTTGTCTTGCAGCCGCCCAGGCAGGGATCACGGTGATCCCTTATGGGGCAACCCAGGTCAAACGGCTCCTCACAGGTTCCGGGCGGGCGCCCAAGTCGCAGATTCAACGGGCCGTGCAGCGGGAATTATCTCTTGCTCACTTGCCCAACCCACCTGATGTGGCTGACGCCTTGGCTATTGCCATCTGCCATGCCTATCTCGAACGAAAGCAGGAAATGATCGCCGCAGCCAAGCGTTGATCACGTCACACGTCTGGAAGCTCGCGTTCACAAACCCAAAACACGGCACGTGTCAACAGCCGCAGAAAAGACTTCTGGCGGAAATCGTCCGGATGGCCAAGTGAGGTGTAGAAGACGCGGGCGCCCTTATGAATCCGCGTCCAGGCCACCGGTTCTGTATGGTCAGGGATTGTTCCCTTGAGAAGAACGGTCGTGTCGGCGGCAAGATTGGGGTTCCGGTAGAGACTCCCTGCCGAAGTGTACGGTTCAAAGCCCTGAACCAAAGGATGTCCTTTGGCCGTCTCGACAACTTCGATGCACGGCTGAAAGTCCTTGCCATAATGATTCTGGTAGTCGCCTCCGAAGACGACCTTATCCAGCTCCAACCAATTCTGAAAGGCATGGCTCGCGGTGCGAATGCCGATGGCAGGTCGTCCCTGGTCGAAATAGCGCTTGATGCGTTCCAGCGGCTCACCCGAAATCTGTAACCGTCGGGTGAAGAGGATCATGCAGTCACAGGTATCGAGGGCTTCAAGCCCCGGCAATTCGGTGAGACTTTTCGCGAACGCCTTGCTGTAATCAATGTGATAGTTCTCTTTCAAATACTCGCCAAACCACGAGAGTGACTCGTCCGAGCGATACTCTTCTGAGCCGGAGATCAAACACAATCGCAGGGGACGAGTACGGGGTCGGGACGGAGCTTCGATTTCAAGAATCTCCGCCAGCACATCTGGCTGGCTCAACGCCGCCAACGTGGCCGATAGACCGATTGTCTTGTGGGCCGAATGAAAAATAAATCGTCGCCGATTCACTCGACTCATGGTGTCACCCTTCAAGGCGAGACTTCTTACAGGCCTCCCCTTCCGTGGATAGTGACTCTTCCCAGTACTCCACGTCTCTATTATTCACGCTGGTGACCCGCGTGTCCAACGGTTGAAATGGCACCGGGCTATCTTTTCACAACGTGTTGCAACGAAGTTGACCACCCCGCAAAAAAGACCCTATCCCCTAACTATGACAAATGAGGAAACTTATTAACTTGGACAAAACGTGACGACCGAGCAACCGGCGTCTTCGTCCTCCGAATCATTCATGGAAGAGTTCTCCCAGGCCACAGAGACGACCTATCCCAGCATGTCGTAGCCCGGCTTCAACAGCTCCACACCGTCAGCGAAGCAAGCAGTCCGCGAAAACGGTCGGGGCAATTCATGAATTTCCCCCTACCCGAGGGCAAGATATTAGGACTGGCGAGAGACCTCTCCATTCGTACTTCCACTGCGGTGTGGACCTGGATCAAAGCCAAGCTATCCAAAAAATCGAAAACACAGTGGATATTGCCAAACCTGGCCTTGATTCGCCTTCCAGGCAGCGAACAGGGCCAGCAACGCCACGAGGCCCATAAAAACGTAAAACGACGGTACGACGACCAGCAACCCAAGCCCCGGAATGATGACCAGAGAAAAAAGGATCATCGCATAGATGCCATAGGACAGGATGAAATTGACAACATTCCTGCCGTGTTGATCCAGTTCCGCAAAGCGGTCTTTACCGAGTTGCCAGATCAGGAATGTAACGATCAAAGCGACCCCGGGCGTTAAGAAATTCAGCAACAAAGAGAGATGAAGGAGCATGGCCCAGAATCGGCCGTCATGCAGGCGTTCGCGAAAGCGGAATGAAGACAACGGCGGGGGTTCTGCACCTGAGCCGTCCTTGAGAAGACGGGCCTTCGCTGCGGCAAATTCCTCGTCAGTCAGCCCACCAGCCCGGTGAAGCTGATGAAGCCGTTCTAACTCTTCCGACAGAGTCATTGGCACGATCCTTTCCTACTGCCGGGAGTTCTTGGGCTGACTGCGCTGAACGCTCCCGCCACGGACAAACGGGACATACAAGCTCCGCGCGTTCGATTCTGTCAATCATTCGATCGACTCAGGCGATTCGTCCGCAGGTTTTGCCGCCAGTGGACGCTGTTTTTTTTGCTTTTCGTCCCAGGCTGCCTTCTCCGCTTCGAGGGTTCGCGGTGCAGTCAGGCTGCTAACGTTGCTGACATACCAGTCTGAAAGCCGCTGTCTCCTCATCGTGTAGCGGTTCAACGCCAGATTCACAAAAAATGTGCGTTTCTTGTTACTGGAGTCGAAATAGGTGATCGCATAACTCAAGGCCACGCGCTCTTCGTCATCTTCTCGCCAGACGCCTTCAATATCGAACAGGCGAATCGTCGTGCGAGGGTCCTTGGAAAGAAGCATAATGGCACGGACCTCTCTTCGTTCCAAAAAGCCTTCCAGATCTCTTCGGGCGTCGGTGCCGGGGGCATATTTCGCCCAGAGGTTTTCGTCGAGCGGCGATCGCTGCCTCGCTGCAAGACTCAGTTGATGTGCCTTATGCGGCTGATCCTGTTTCAGAAAATCAAAGAACAATTGCGCAACTCGCTGGGCCTCCTGGACGAGCAAAACCCGATGGACGTACCATTGCGATGGTGCTGCCGCAGAGCTAAAGAGACACAAGATCAGGCCAATCAAAGCTGCCGTTCGACCAGTCAACGGCGGATCAAAACGATGGATCTGAATCCACGCGGCAATGCTCACAATAATCCCCAAGAACGCGACCGCCCATAGCATCGGGGTTAAAAGAGCTGTAAAGGAAAGCAGGCCGAACAATAATGCCACAACTGCCATGACGCTGAGGGGACGATACGCCGCGGCCTCGGGAACGATCGCCTCGCCTGTGGAAAACCCGGTGTTGCGGCTCATCGACACGAAACCTCCTCAAAATCATCACTCGACTGGCAACAATCCTTGACGGATTGGCATTCCTTTGTGCAGAATAAATGGCACCCATCCACGGGTGTAATGATCATCGCTATCGTGGTGGCGCCGAATCGGTCGTGAAACCTTTTCCGCTATTGACTTGCTCTTCCAGTTTCTTGGCCCGGTCGAGATATCTCTCAAATATATCCCCGGCCCCGAGGAAGGTCGCAACGGGACCGTTGTAAATATTCTGTTCTTCAGGGCCAACACTCCGGGAAAAGACCCCCGCACTCACTCCTTCCATAATCGCCGCCCACCTGACGCCCAGTGGAGTCTGATCATCGCTAACAATCGGTGCACCAAATGGCTTTGTTCCCAGTGGGGCCAGATGGAGGGAGAACAAGAAGATGCTCAAAAGCGTCCCTGCGACAGCCAGGCTGTAAATCACAGTGAAAACGTTATCGAGGTATCGGTTAAAGCGGACTTTGACCCGTGATGCGGCAGACGTCAATATGTGCAGGATGAGGAAAAACACTGCGAAAAGAATCCAGAATCCCAAAAAATCATAAAAGTATGTGAGACTGGAACCGACCATGTCTTCCAGGAGACGGGCAAACGGCTCAAAGAAGTTGGTCGCCAGGATGCCAGAAAACATAACATTCATGCTTCGGATGTAGTTCCCCCACATCCCGTCCCGAAAGAGAAACCCGATACATGCAGCAAGAACGACCAACCGCAGAAGAAGCAAGATCATATCAGTTCCTTTCCATACCGTTTTAAGTCTAGTATGGGGAGCAAACTCTTGTCATACCGTGTGACCACTTGCCCCAACATCACTCTCACGCCCTCTAACCTTATCCCTGAAGAACTCTCATCAGTTCTTCGTAGGATGTGATTCCCTGAGCCAGGAGCAAGACTCCCTCCTCCTGCAGCGTTGCCATGCCTGCTGCCCGTGCTGCCTTTCTCATCGTCGGATAATCGGGGCGTCGCGCGAGGATCTTACGGAAATTATCATTCACGGGGAGAACCTCAAATAGCGCGGCCCGACCAAAATATCCAAGACCCTGACATTGAGGGCACACCTCTTTATCTTCCGGGGTTGGAACATGAGGCCGGAAGAAGGCCTGAATTCGCCCTGGGGGAATCCCCAATCGCTGAAGCAACTCAGGCGGTGGCGGATAGGGTTGACGACACTTATCGCACAGGCGCCGCATCACGCGCTGATTAACAACCCCAACAACCTTTTCCGGAAACGTCTTTGACGGCGGTTGCAGGGCCATCAACTTAAGGAGGGCATCGCAGCAATCCTTGGCGCGAACGGTTGTCAAAATGAGCCGATTGTTTTCCGTTTCCTGCGCGAGCTTCTCAAGGACCTTGCCGTCTGGAAGGTCGCGATAAACAACGACATTAGGTTCAGTGTGGAAAATCTTCTCCAGGGCCTGTTCCAGATTCTGCCGATCCTCGGCCGTGATGATGTGCGGCTGAACGTTCTCGATCACTTCGTAGGTCTTCTGTTCGTCCTCAATACTGATCCACTCGCGCGAAAACCGATCGCCACTGAGGAGGACACAGCTAACCGTCGTTGTCAGACCGTGACCTGGCGGTGCAGAAAAAACAAGGATTCCCTGGGGAGCATCAAGAAAGCTCTTGATTGTCTCCTGCAGCTTGGGCCTCATGCCGAGGTCTTCCAGTTTTCGGAACCGCGATTTCTTCTCCACGAATTGAATCACAATCCGCTCGCCACCGGTGACACCCTGCGATGCGAATGTTAACCCCAGGCCCACATCGTGGTACTTGAAGTCCAGCTTACCCTGCTGGCGGTTGACGCGGTCCTGAGGATTCAGCCCACAAAGGATTTTGAGGACTTCGACCGCCCCAATCGCTGTCTCCGCGGACATTGGTGGCATGTTGACCCAAACACCATCGATCATGTAACGCAACGTCGTGGCCGTTGGGGCCACCATCAAATCGATGGCCTCACCACGGCGATCGAGCGTCTGAGCAATGAACTCTCGGGCCGATTGATAACCGGGATGCTGCCTGGCCGGGATGAGACGCAGATTCTTTTCCTGCTGCGTCTTGGCAATCGGTTCAAAACGGATGGGTGGAGGAAGATCATCCGGAGATGTTGGAACGACCACCTTCTTGCCCGATAGTTGCCCTATTAACTTCTTGAAGTGCAAAGGGGTAAACACACGATCTTCAGCCCCAACCTTGCCATTGCGCTGAACCACATAAACGACGAAGGGGACCACAGCCACCAAAAACGCCACGATAAACGCGGGGAGAAAACCGGCAGCCCCGATCAGGAAAAGCGACACGCTGAAAGGGATTGCGAACACGAAGAAATACACTGTATTCCAGGTCTGATAAGCCAGATCAAGCCGTTGACCATCCTGGTTCATCCAATCGGCGGCTTTAACCCAGAACAAGAATACCAGGAGAAATGCAAGGAGCTTCCAAATGCTGATATAGAAACCGGGGCCAGACCAACCTCCACTGGTTTGTCCCACGACAAGTTCCGCAGGAAACCACGGTGCTGCCAGGAGGGTCACATCGCTCCAGCCAAAGACAGCCAACAAAAAGACAACAGGCCAACCTAATCTGCGAAAAATAATTCTCTTGCTGTGTACCATGAGGGTGCCCATCAAATAATCCCAGGTGCCTTGACTTCGATCCCTTTCAGAGCCATTTGCAGGGCTTCGGGATTGGGAGCGACCTCGAAAGCCGTCGCCCGATCAATCAGCCGCCGTTCCACCAGACTCTTCAAGCTCATTGTGAAATCCTGCATCCCCTCTTCCTTGCCGATGCGGATCATGTCGGCCAGCTTCTGGTCCTGCTCTTCCAAAATGAGCTTCTTGACCATCGGATTGAAAATCATCACCTCAACCGTAGGAACACGCTTGACCTCCGGATTGATCGACGGGAGGAGCTTCTGTGCAATGATGGCCTTCATATTGAAAGCAATCGCACTCCGGATCGCTCTGTGCATTGACTGCGGGAACAAGTCGAGAATTCGGCTGATGGTACTCGGGGCACTCGAAGCGTGAATTGTTCCAAACACCAGGTGGCCCGTTTCGGCAGCCTGGATCGCTGTCTCGAACGTCTCTCGGTCACGCATTTCCCCGACCAGCATGACATCGGGGTCTTCCCGCACCGCGTGCTTCATCCCAATCATGAAGTTCTTCACGTCGATACCCACTTCCCGTTGGTTGATCAAACACTTGTCTTCCGTGAATGTAAACTCAATGGGGTCCTCGAGAGTGAGGATATGCTTGCGATAATGCCGGTTAATCCAATTCAGCATTGAGGCAATCGTCGTGCTTTTGCCTGAACCCGTCACACCGGCCAGCAAGATCATGCCCTGGTCAAACTTGCAGAGGTCCTCCAAGATCGGCGGCAAATTCAATTTCTCGAAATCCGGGATGTAGTTGTTAATGCGTCGCGCCACCAGGCCCAGACAGCCCATCTGCTGAAGGACATTCACGCGGAATCGCCACGTGACGCCGTCCACATCGACCACGTGGGCGAAGTCACACCCACCTTCTTCCTCGAGGATCCGCCGCAACCGTTCATCGAGCATGGGAAGGATGAAACGCACCATTTCATCCTCATCGATGGGCGGATGATTCAACGGGCGCAGCGACCCTTGGACTCGGACAAAGGGCGGACGCCCAACTTTAAGATGGAGGTCACTCCCTTCAAACTTCACCAGTGCCCGAAACAGTTTATCGATTTCCAGATTTCGAGGGCGCTTACTAAAAACAGGACGAACCGTTTCCTGCGTGTTTGCCATCGGTCAACCTCAACTTCACGACAACTCTTGAAAAGGAGGTCATCTCGAATGAGATGACGTTCCCTCCGTGACACGAAAAAACCCCCGGCCTCCGAATCAGCCTCTCTTTAGTCATTATGCCCACGATTGCTTGTCAGGAAAACACGGGCATGGGTCAATCACAACCGCACAGGAATTCCGCAGTGTCTCAAGTACTGCTTTGTTTCAACAATTGTGTATTGACCAAAATGGAAAATTCCGGCGGCTAAGACAGCATCAGCGCCCGCTTTAAGAATCGCGTCGGCCATGTGCTCCGGACAACCAGCACCTCCACTGGCCACAACCGGAATGGTCACAGCATCGGCAACGGCCTTTGTGATTTCAAGATCGTAGCCCTTCTGAGTACCGTCAGCATCCATCGAGGTGAGTACAATCTCTCCGGCCCCTAGTCGCTCAACTTCCCTGGCCCAGGCAACCGCTTCCAAGCCCGTCCCAACGCGACCGCCATTAATGTGGACTTCCCAAAACTCTCGACCATCTTTGATGACCCTTTTCGGGTCGATGTTGACCACGATGCACTGGCTGCCAAATCTACGAGCAGCTTGATAAACAAACTCAGGATTTCGACATGCCGCGGAGTTGATAGAGACCTTGTCGGCCCCGGCGTTTAGAAGTCGCCGGATATCATCAAGGGTGCGGATCCCACCCCCCACGGTTAGGGGCATGAAGACAACCTCGGCCGTTCGGCGGACCACGTCGAGGATGATATCGCGGCCTTCGTGGCTGGCTGTAATGTCGAGAAAGACCAGCTCATCGGCACCTTCTTCTTCATACCGGGTTGCCACCTCCACGGGATCACCGGCATCCCGCAGATTGACGAAATTTGTACCCTTGACCACCCGACCCCGATCGACATCAAGGCACGGAATGACCCTTTTTGCCAGCATCGCTCAGTTCCGTTTACTAATGACCCGCCATCACAACACAATAACCGCCCACTGTTCCAATTCTTGTCTCACACGATGAGCCAGCAACACGTTTCCCCCGACATCATTCATCATGAGCCTCGCCCAGGTTCCTTTTCCACTGTAAATTGCTTATCCGTCATGGTCAACGGCCGGAACGCTTGACGAAAGGACGTGTGTGTGTACGTCCTGGCTGTCGGTAACGCACGACGATCCGCATGGCAGAGAGAGTGGGGGTTGTGAATCGAGGAAAAACAACCCACAATACCGGGGACTTAAGTGGAGAAAGGGCTGTTCGCGTGGGAGTCCACAGCAACCGTCGCAGGCGACTGCCCTGTCCTTGCCGGTCCAGCAATGAGTCGAGGTGTGTAAAATGGCAACCCCAAATCGACCCCAGGTGATTCTTTCAGGATTTGCGGACGAGTCGGCCAATCACAAGACGGCCGTCGAGCAGTTTGTGGCCTTCGCAGCTATGGGGCTGTCCTATTACAGCATTCGCTTTATTGATGTGGGTCAAGGCGTCAAGAACGCCATGAAGCTCAGCCCGGAGGAGCTTGACAAGGTCATCCAGTTGCAGAACGAGTATGGTCTTAAGGTCTCCTCGCTGGGTTCGCCGATCGGCAAAATCAAACTAAAGGACGTCGAAGACGGCACCAAGAATGTTTTCGTTCCCTTCGAAAAGTATCTTCAAGAGGATGTCGCCCGGGCGTGTGAGTTGGCTCAAGCCCTGGGCACAAAGCTGATCCGCGGTTTCTCGTTCTATCATCCAAAAGGGGAAGATCCTCGGCCCTATGTGTCAGAGGTCGCAGATCGATTAGGGCGAATCGCTGATAAATGCCAGCAATCTGGTCTGATTTTCGGACTGGAAGTGGAAGCCAATTTGGTTGGGCAAAACGGCTATCTCCTTGCCGAAATCTACAACCAGTTGCGACATCCCGCCCTTGTCCTGGTTTTTGACGGCGCCAATCTCGTTGTTCAGGGTTATACTCCTGGGGAAATCTTCGAGCAGTATCTGGCCATGAAACCCGGCCTCGGGTGGATGCACATCAAGGACTATCGGCGACCACAACGGGATGTCAAAGGCGGCCACGTCGATGAAGATATGCTCAGGAACTTCGTACCGGCCAACATGGGTGATTCTGGCCATGAAGTCATTCTGCGGGATTTTGCCACGATTCTTCCCGAATTGGAACAGAGACTTCAGTCAATGGGTGTGCCGGGCGTCTTTCTCGATCTGGAACCCCATGTCAAAGGTGGAGGTCAGTTTGGTGGATTCAGTGGTCCCGACGGCATGGGCGTAGCACTTCGTGGGCTGTGCCGCCTCCTCGATTATGTGGGCATTTCCTATCACCTGCGGGATTTCGACGACGTGCGGGCCGCCCGGGGATTCTAAACTGTGATTCCAGGGAGGTCACGGTTTGGCACACGTGCCGTTCTGGCTTCCTACCTCTCGATCAGGTCTCCAATCGTTGGGAGCAAGCGTTCCCACACGGTGGGGCAATTCATGAATTGCCCCTACAGGTTACCGAGAATAGTGCTCCGACTCGCCGTCTGCAAATCTTGTGTGCTTATAAATCGAGAAACGGCAACCTTCGAAAGGCTGCCGTTTCGGTTATCGTTCGAAGAAGCTTGTTGTTTCCCGTCAGGTTGTGATACTCACCTCTGGGTGGTCATGTCGTGAAAGGATTTTCTGCGGGGGCAGCCGGGGCGGGGGGCTGAGCCGGGGCCGGTGGTTCTGCCGGAGCTTGCGGCTGTGGTGGAACCGCTGGGGCCGGAGGTGCTGCCGGTTCAGCTGCAGGCGCTGGCGCTGCTGGCTCTGCCGCAGGCGGTTGTGCCGGTGCCGCTGGCGCTGCTGGCTCCGCTGCCGGGGCAGGTGTTGCCGCTGGCGCTGCCGGTTGTGCCGCAGGAGCAGGAGCCTCTGCCGCAGGAGGTTGTGCCGGTGCCGGAGGTGCTTCAGGTTGAGCCGGCATGGCCGGTTGGGCCGGAGCAGCTGGTTCTGTCGCAAATGGATTCGTGCTCGCGGGTGGAGTGGCAGGTGCCGCAGGTGGTGCTGCCGGTTCTGCGGCAGGCGCTGGTGCGGCAGGAGGTTGCGCCGGTGCCGCAGGTGCTGCTGGCTCCGCTGCCGGGGCGGGTGCTGCCGCTGGCGCTGCCGGTTGTGCCGCAGGAGCAGGTGGCTCTGCCGCAGGAGGTTGCATGGGCTGGGCTGGTGCCGCGGGTTGAGCCGCTGGCGCCGGAGCGGGGGTTGCTTCCGGTATTCCGACTGGGGGTGCTGACTGGTCGAGGACCCGGGCCTCTTCACGACGAAGCTCTTCGTAGCGAGCCTTCCGCTGACGTTCCAGTTCGACCATCACCGCCAGCCGGGCCTTGGTGCGGTACTGTTCGATCATCATCCGCTGCCGTCCCTGAATGCGTTCCAAGGCCTTACTGACATTGAAAAATTTGCCAGCCGCCTGCATCTCCAGCTGCGACCCTTTCTCAAAGTCGGCCTTCGCTTCGTCCTCGCGACCCAGTTGGAGATAAGTCAAACCACGGAAATAATAGCACCGCGGATCATCGCTCCCGTTGTCAATCGCCGTGTTAAAGTCTTCGAACGCCCCAACGTAATTACGGGCGAAGAACTTATGAACTCCCTGGCCGTAAAAATGATCGAGAACGGCGTCTTGTGCCAGCAGCGAGGCGGCACCCAAGGCGATGCCAACAACCATAACCCATAAGAATGTCCGCAACATGGAGTCAGCTCCCAGCGACAATGATAATGTTACGAGTGACCCAAGTGCAATCGAACCTCCTTGTTGCGACAGCGTCCGCAAAATCGTTACGTCCTTTCCTGTCGGTGGTGGCCCCCCAGGCCCTCCGCGCACCGACCGTCCACCATCCTAGAATGGTACGGAAAAGACCTACTTTAGCCTTTACTCTTGCCCATACTAATTGAGAAAACAGGTAATTTCAAGCCAATGCCACAGGTGGCGTCATATCAGCAAAAAGGCGAATGCGATTAAAATAATTAGACTTTGACGAGTTTGCAAGTAACCTCGCGGCAAAATAGGGATGTCAACGTTTTTGGGAAGTTATCAGGGAACCGCCATGGAGACTCCTTTGGGCGTTATCGGCACCGGAAACCGCCACAAAGTGACCGAGTTGGTTGATTTGCTTGCACCCGCAGGTGTGATCTGGAAGTTTCTTAGCGATTTTCCCAAGGTCGTCGATGTTGTCGAATCGGGGGCAACCTTTGCGGAAAATGCCCGAATTAAAGCGTCCCAATACGCTTGCCATCTGGGACACTGGGTCTTAGCAGAAGATGCGGGACTTGCCGTGGACGCCCTTGATGGCGAACCCGGGATTTATTCCGCTCGCTACGCCGGTGAACCCCGAGACGATATGCGCAACATCCGCAAGCTATTGCAGGCTCTTAAGGACATCCCTCCGGAAAAACGGTCGGCGCGGTTTATCTGCCATATGGCGCTATCAGATCCCCAAGGCCACATTCGGGCTGAGGCAGAAGGCAGTTGCTGCGGACGCATCACGTTTGAACCCCGAGGAACTCAGGGTTTCGGGTACGACCCGGTTTTTGAAATCCCTGAGTATCATCGCACGCTGGCGGAGTTGGGACTGGCGGTTAAGGGATGTCTGAGTCACCGCGCCCGAGCGGCCAGGGCCATGCTTTCGGAGATCATCCGGCTTGTGGACTCCGGGCAATGGATACAATGATGGTTGTTTTTAGGGCCGAAACCAAAGACCGGGCTTTGTTATTCGAGGCCATGCGCACCTATCCGGTCTTATGCCGTAATGAGAGGGCGAGTTAACGGAGCCGCGATTACCGATGCGAATGATTCGAGCCACAGCTGGGGCAATTTCTGAATTGCCCCTACCGGCTTTCGGACAGTGGTTGTTCCGGTTCCTTCGTGGAGCTGCCTAGCATTTCTTGGGAAGAGTTTCGTCAGAATGTCACTTCGCTGGTTCATCGGATACACATTGGTGCTTGTCTTCTTCATAGGGCTGGTGTGGGCGTTTTGGTTTCCCGCCGAACCGGCAGCCGATTTTACCTTTTGCAATTCCACCGAAATCAAGACGATTGATCCGGCACTCGTGACGGGCCAGCCGGAAGGCCGCGTTGTCTGGGCATTGTTTGAAGGACTTACCACGTACGACCCGAAGACCCTTGCACCGCAACCAGGGGTGGCCGAAAGATGGACCATCTCTGAGGACAAACGAAGCTATACCTTTTACCTTCGCGAAAACGCTCGCTGGTCAGACGGCATGCCTCTTACGGCAAGAGATTTTCACTGGTCTTTTCGGCGACTGCTCCATCCTGAGACGGCTTCGGAATACGCTTACGAGCTTTGGTACATTGTCAATGCAGAGAAGTACACGACCGGCCAAGTTGAGCCAGGGGATCCCGTTGAAATTGAGCTTCTTGAAAAGCCCCCGGGATCATTGCCCTTCGCCTCAGGCCAGATCGTTCGGGGACGTCTTGTCAGCATTGAAGCACCAACGGCACAAACTGATGGCACGCAGTCAGAAGTCTCTCCCGTTTATATTGTGGAAATCGACGGACAACGGGAACGTTTTCAACAACCGAAAAAAGGGGAGCAATCGCCGCCGGATCCCACGGCCAAGCCATACCGCTGGCTTCTGTTTGATTTCAATCACGTGGGTATTAGGGTGGTTGATGATCGCACCCTGGAAATGACGTTGAACCATCCTGTCCCCTATTTTCTGCAAATCATCGGGTTTTTCCCGATGATGCCTGTTCCCCGGCATTGTGTTGAGAAATACGGTTATCCTGACTGGACCAAGCCCGAGAACCTGGTGTGTAACGGCCCATTCCTCTTGAAGTACCGCCGGATTCGCGACCGGATTCGCCTCGAGAAGAACCCACTCTACTGGGATCGTGACAATGTCCGACTTCGAACTGTGGACGTCCTGGCAGCCGAATCGGCGATTACGGGCCTGAACTTGTATCTGACAGGGGCGGCCGACTGGATTCCCGTCGTGCCCAACGAGGTGGTGGGAGAACTGCTCCGCCAGAAGCGGCCGGATTTTCAACCTGCACCCTATCTGGCAGTCGAGTATTATGTTGTGAACACACAACGCCCTCCGCTGGATGACCCGCGTGTTCGGCGGGCTTTGGCCTTGGCTATTAACAAAGAAGAGATCATCGCAAGGATACTGCAGACCGGGCAGCAGCCGGCTTTAAGTTTCGTTCCGACATCCATCTCGAACTACATTCCCTACGAACCACCCCAAATGCCGCCCTACGATCCGGCCATGGCACGCAAGCTGCTTGCAGAGGCCGGTTATCCTGGAGGAAAAGGCTTCCCTAAACTGGAGATTCTTTACAATACGCACGAGTCGCACCAGGCGATTGCCGAACTGATTCAGGCCCAGTGGAAAAGAAACCTGGGGATTAACATCCGTTTGCAGAACCAGGATTGGGCCAGGTATCTGGCTAGCCGTCGTCAAGGGGAGTTCTGGCTGGCCCGAGCTGGCTGGATTGCCGACTACATCGATCCCAACACGTTTCTCGAAATGATGACCACCGGTAATCCAAACAATCACGGTCGATGGAGTCGTCCGGAATACGACCGTTTGATCGGACTTGCCCAGGTGGAAAGCGATGACAAACGGCGTTTTGAGCTTTTCCGTAAGGCTGAAGCGATCCTTCTGGACGAGGCCGCCGTGTTACCTCTGTATTTCGCCGTAACACGTCCGATGGTGCGGCCGTCCGTAAAGGGTTTTTATCACAATGTGCTGGATATTCACCCCCTGAAAACAATCGAAGTTGATCGAGGTCAAGGAGCCGTTCTTGTGAAACAATGACGGTTTTCGTGCGAACATGACTTAATCTCCTTGGGGAATTGTGGATACCCACGCGGATATGCTAAAGTGCTGACATAACCTGGCCATGGCACACGGTCACGGCTTCGGCTGGTTGTGATTATTTTGAGTCGGCAGAATAGCCCAGTGGGAAATCCTTTATGGATCGCACGCGCGTCCTCATCATTGGTGCAGGTCCTGGTGGTCTTGCGACGGCCCTGTTGCTGGCAAGAGCTGGTCTGGATGTCACAGTCCTGGAACGGCTCGGTGTCGTCGGCGGGCGATGTTCTCGAATAACCCTCGATGGCTATCATTTCGACCGAGGCCCAACGTTCCTGCATTATCCGTGCGCACTGAGAGAGATTTTTCGAGCCGTGGGCAAGAACCTGGAAGAAGAGGTCCCCATGGTTCGTCTCGATCCCATGTACCGCCTTTTTCTTTCGGATCGTGGATACCTTGATGCCACAGCCGACCTGTCACGAATGGAGGAGCAGATCGCTGGCTTCCAAGACCGCGATCGCAAAGGATTTGAACGATTCCTGAAAGATAACCAAGCGAAATTTCAGCGCGTCATCCGAACTCTTCAACGCCCGTTTACCAAATTTACCGATCTTTTCCGCCCAGAGCTTCTGGGTTTGCTGCCAGTCTTGCGACCGTTGACAACTCTCCAAAAAGACTTGGCCAAGTTCTTCAGCGACCCGGACTTGCAAATCGCTTTCACCTTCCAATCAAAGTACCTCGGGATGTCGCCCGAACGATGCCCCAGCATGTTTTCTGTCTTATCTTACCTCGAATACGCATACGGAATTTTTCATCCGATTGGGGGATGTAATGCGGTCTGCCGTAAACTCGCCCAGTTATCACAGGACCTGGGCGTCAGGATTCTCCTTAACCAAGAGGTCCAGGACATCCGTTTTGAAGGTCGCAGACCCACCTCCGTGCGGACGCAGGACGCCACAATTCCCTGCGATATCCTCGTCATCAATGCGGACTTCGCGCGGGCCATGGAGCGACTTGTTCCCAATGCTCTTCGGAAACGCTGGTCGAATGAGAAGCTGCGACAGAAAAAGTATTCCTGTTCGACCTTCATGCTATATCTGGGAATCGAAGGACGTGTTGATGGTCTCATTCATCACAACATTTATATTCCCGCGCATTATCGGGAATATCTGGAAGACGTTGACGTAAAGCATGTTCTTTCGGATTCGCCAGCGTTTTACGTCCAGAACGCATCGCTCACCGACCCAACCTTGGCACCCGCGGGGCATAGTACGCTTTACATTCTGGTCCCTGTCACGCATCAGCATCCGAACGTCGATTGGGACCAGGAACGTGCGAGATACCGCGATGTGATTCTTGATCACCTATCGCGAATGGGGATTCCCGACATCCGTTCCCGCATTCGCACGGAACTAGTTTGGACACCGGCTGATTGGGAAGCCTGGCAGATCTATCGCGGGGCGACATTTAACCTCGCCCATTCCCTCGATCAGATGCTTTATTTTCGTCCACATAATCGTTTTGAGGAACTCGACAAGACGTACCTTGTCGGCGGCGGAACTCACCCCGGCAGTGGTTTGCCCACCATTTTTGAATCCGCCCGGATTTCAGCCAAGCTCATTCTGGAAGATTTGGGGCACGACGCCAGTTTCCTAACCCCTGGCCCGGTGGAACCGCCATTGATTCAGATAACCTAAAAGCTCCACAAGGAGATCGAGGCTCGCACTCTTTGAAAATCGTAGGGGCGATTCATGAATCGCCCCTACCATTGGGCGACGTGATCGGATGAGCGATGAAACCACGGTCCGATTGCGGTCTGGGCCTACTATCGGGAAGACATCCGAACGGCGTATGATCCCTTCGCTGATCCGACAAACCGGGCGGTCATTTTGCGGGTGAGTTCGAGATACTTTCTGCCATCCTCGACGGATGGTTCGATCTCGCTCCCTTCGTGCCACTCGTTCCACGAAGTAATCAGAATCCAATCAGGATTGGCGGCGATCGCGGCCTCCCATTGAATGATGTAGCTTTGCCCGTCGTACCGCTCCACCTTCAGACCCGGCTTTCGGATCTTCGTGTCGTCATAGCCTGGAATGACGGTTAAGCTGCTGATTTTTCCGACATCACGGGCCAACTTCACCCAGCGGGGATAGACCTCAGCGCACCAGGCCTTTACTTCCTCCAGAGACTTGCCCCGCAGTTGCCCCGCGGTGTTGTAGGTATGCAGCCCGTCAAAAACCTCGGCGGCTTTCGGCGAGAATTGATCTCCCTGGAAAACCGCTCCCCGCGGAAAGGCCTCATTCACTTTCTTGATGACCTCCGCCCAGGCTGCGACGCCGATTTCACCCACCGCTCGCCCGTAAATGAAAAGGACAGGTTTCCCTTCCACCGTGAGCCAAGCTGGGTGGCTGGCGTACTCTTCCAGCAACCGGACGATGTCCTTAACCGCGCTGTCCACGGTCTTAGGCTCTCCGGGGATCGTCTCATAATAGACCGTCACGGCAAGTTGATGCTCTCGGGAGATATCGAGAATGCGAGGCAGGGCCTGATTCTCAAAAGACCGATGTCCCCACCAGCTTGCGATCCAGCCGGTCAGCCCAACCTCCGCGGCCCAGCGACAATGCTGAGTGATCACCTTGGGCGCATGCGAGTCGTAAGGTCCCAATTCCGGATAGTGAGTACTCGAGCCAATCGTCTTTGCCTCTTCGTTGATATCTCGCCAGTGACTCCAGCGGCCACTTCCCCCCTCCGCCTGAGGGTTTCCATACCACGGATAATAAAAGGCCAGCACGTGCCGTCGTGCTTTTTGGGCTTGTGTCTCGCCCTGAGCTGGCTCAAGACCGAAGCCAACCTTCGCCAGTTGCGGCATCAAACTGACTGCGCCAAGCGCGCCCATGTGTCCAAGAAAGCTTCGCCGTGTGGTCATAGCAGCACTCCTTTGAAGAATCAAAGTACCAGGTGCAGAGATGGGCATAACTCACTGCTGAACTTCGATTTCATACCACAAGGTCTGATACTGGGGACCGATTTCCACGACGGCTTGCGCGCCGGGACCGACGGGGACATTTCCCTTACGTTTTCCCGCTTCGTCCAGCACGTAAACTTTCACGCGCTGAGAGGCAATCGGCAACGTGACTTTGGCGGGCACGCCTTCACACAGGATCGGCTCATCACCCCAGCGACGGCCGACCGTGACCCGCTCGCCTTCCTTCCGCAAATCCCAGCCCGTATTCTCGGCCTTTCCCGTGGCGGCAAGGAGAATCCGACCTGGTTGATCCAGAGGATCTCCCTTGAGCACGGTCAAAGAAACCGTGGCCCATCCAAGGATGGTTTGACCAATTTGGACTTTCACTCCGCCGAGATCAAATGTACGTCCTGCGGGAAAACCTGTGACGAGTTTCGCCCTGGGTGTGTTGACGAGAAACACGCCCGCTCCCGCTTGTGATACGTCCCAGCAGATCTCTTGCGTGTCTGCCACGAAGACCTTTCGATCCGAAGGGACCTCAGGAACTGCCGGACTTGCCTTCTTCTCATCCAGAGTCATGGCCACTCGATGGAGCAAGCTGAGGGACGACGACATCCCAAGGCGATCAGCCGTGATGGTCCACGGATTGAGGGCTTCCCTCAGCATGGAACGTTCTCGCTCAGGTCCCAGGCCCATGATGATGGCCTGTTTGGCGGGCTGAACGTCGCCGCGGAAGAACATCGCGGCACAAGCCGGCATGTGAACGAGTTTGGTCACCTCGCTCTTAATGTCGAAAAAGCCCGTGATTTTTCGAGGCTCGTATTCTCGGCTGTGGCTGTAGGTGAAGCTGAAGATCCCATCCCAGTCCTGAAACGCACCGAAGGCCGCAATCATGGGAAAGCCTTCGGCGGCGTATTCATTGGGGGCCGGGTGATTGTACTCGCTGACGGTGAAAGCCAATCCCTCCACCCGGCGATTCGCAAGCCCCGCCAACGTTCCCCCTGGACTATTCACCAAGGCTACGTTGCGGACGTACCAGTTCTCGGGATCCCACGGCCGGCCAGGGAACGCTGGATGCTGCCAGTACGAATGGGCATCAATGTAATCGAGTCCCGCCTGCACGTGGACAGGACTGTACGAAAGCTGCGTGCCGGCAACAACCGACTTCAATTTCAGTTCATCTTTCAAGAAGCGATAGATTCCCCACCAGTAATCGCGTTCCAATTCCCACAAGAAGTCGGCAAAATCTGCCCGGGCTGCGGCGGTCATCTGGGGACCCCTTGATGTGACAATGGGGACCGAATCGTTGACCAGGGACTGGCCTTCTTCCAAACCCACCACACCGCCCGGCCGGAGCGAGACACCTGTCAACTCATAAACGCCGGGCTGGAGCTGACTGAACGTCACGCGAGCGTTGGCATCATCCTGATCAGCCACGAAGCTTAACCGGTATTCCTTCCATTCCGTCGTCGTCTGAATATCAGAAGACAAACCCAATCGCTCCCATGGGTCATGGTTCATCATGCAGTTGACATCAATTCGACCCGCCTTGTCGGCTTTCAGCCAGAAGCTGAATGTGTAAACCTGTCCTCTCTTGACAGGAAAACCTCCCTGGCTCAGTTGCGGGATCCATGACACCTCACCATTGCGGATGACCTGAATCTTTAGCGCGGACTTACCTTGATGTGCGCCCGGTACGACTTCGGTCGTCACCTCTGAGACCTTGTCGCGCTGCAAACTCCACACACTCTGCCAATTGCCGGAAAAATCGCCCAGCTTCAGGATTTCCTCACCCAGCGGCTGCCGCTGAGCGTTCCAGGCCTTGCGGAGTGCTTCATCGTTCGCGTACTTCTTCTTCAGCCATGCATTCCAGAGCTTGCGCAACTGACCGGCATATGGCTCTGGGAGTCGATCAAACGCTCCTTTACGATACTCATCATAGGCCGCATTCTCGTTGTTGATTTCCACCATGGCGATGGCCGGCTCGTTGACGTATGCGGTGCCCGTGTAAGGGTTGACATGCGTCAACAGATCCCGGGCATATTTCTTTTGGTATTCAATCATCTTCGGTTCGAAGTTATCGACGCCCTTGTCATAATTAGGAAGTCCCTCCACGGCCGGGAAACCTTCCGCTGGCCCAAACTCCCGGGACACGTGTAGATTGATGTTCGTGTAAATCCCCTGTTGTTTGAGCTGATAAATGAGGTAATCCAGCTTGTCCAGCATTTCTGGATCGATTGTCAGCTTATTGGGGCTTTTGCCCCAGATGTGCCGATTATCCATGTGATGCATCCGGACGCAGTTAATGCCCAAACTGGCGAGACGTTTCGCCAAGCGCTCGGCTTCTTCCTTGGTGGGAAAACAGGCCTCAAAGCAAAGATTGGTGGCCCAAAAAGCGAATACGCCCTGCGTCGTGCACAAAATGCCCATTCTCTGCGCGAACAAATCCGTGACTCCCAGCCGGCCGATCCAGCCAACTGGAGATGTTGGTAATGGAATCACCGGCATCATAACTCAGAACAAAGGGAAACAACTTGCCGGAGCCGCCAGATTCGGTGCCGCGAGAAACTCCTGACAGACCTATCGTGAGAATAATTGCCGCCATCACGAACAGTCTTGAGAATTTCATGTATGAACTCCTTGGGCTATCAATTGCGGAATGCAATTCGTTACTCTTTACCAACAGGCGCACAATCCTGTTGCAAAGCGCACCGCTTTTCGATCTCAAAAAACCATCGGCCGGTATGTGAAAACTCCAAACCAGAAACCAATCCGCCTCACTGTGGCATCTGTTCTATTTGGCGGTAGGGGCAATTCATGAATTGCCCTACTACTGGTTGGTTTTTTCCTGTCGAGAATTCAAGCAACTTGGGCAACGTGGCCCGCCGCAGCAGAGTGTCAACAGGGCTGATTATAGACTACAGACTCCAGCCATTTCGATAGGGAGGATCCAGCAGGGCGTTGGCCTCATCCGAATTCGTAAACCGCAGTTTTTCTGCATCCCAGAACAGCTTTTTCTGGGCACGGATGGCGATGTTTCCCATCAGGACCACCGCCGCCAGATGAGCCGCATGATCGACGAAATTGCTCCCAGCAGCAGGACCACCCTTGCAAGCCTGGAGCCACTCCTCGTAATGACCGGGCGAACGGGGGAGCGTCTTCGGTGGCTCGCCGACTTCTTTAGCCCGCGATTCCGGCAAGAGGCGATCACCCCAGAGCATGCCTTCGTCGCCGACAATCAATGTTCCATCACCGTCAAAGATGTTCTGGTCGCCAAGGGCCTTAGGGATGGGTGGCATCATGCCGCCATCGTACCAGCGAAGCACGATCTCCGGGCGATCGCCCTCGGCAGGAAACACATATGTGACAATCGACGCCAGAGGCGCTGTTTCCCGGGTGATCTCCGGTGGGGCACTCCAATGAGTGGAGCACGCCTCCACCGAGGTTGGCCATTTCAACTTAAGGGCTTTGAACGCTGCGGACAAATTGTGACAACCAATATCTCCCAGAACTCCCGTTCCAAAATCCCACCATCCCCGCCAGGCGAAAGGATGATAACTGGGATGGTATGGTCGTTCCGCCGCAGGCCCCAGCCAGAGGTCCCAATTCAGATAATCCGGAACCGGAGGTGTGTCTTTCGGACGCGGAATCCCCCGCGGAGAGATATCGGGACGGCGATTCGACCAGGAGTGAATCTCGCGTACCTTCCCGATCGCCCCCGACCAGATGTACTCGCAAATCCGTCGTGCCCCTTCTGACGCCTGACCCTGATTGCCCATCTGGGTTGCCGTCTTGGCCTGGGCTGCCAGGTCTTTGATCTTGAGGGCTTCGCCGACACAGTGGGTCAACGGCTTCTGGCAGAAAACGTGTTTTCCCATCTTCAGTGCCATCGCCGTCACGACCGCGTGATTGTGATCCGGCGTTGCGATCATGACGGCATCAATGTCTTTTTGCTCTTCCAGCATTTTGCGGAAATCGACGTAGATCTTGGCTCCCGCATATTGGCCGGCCACCTGCTCGGCAAAACGACGATCGACATCGCAAATGGCGACGACGTTCTCTGTCTTCGCAGCCTGGGTAATATCGTGGCGTCCCATTCCACCCACACCCACGGCCGCCACGTTCAGTTTGTTATTGGCCGAGGGTTGACCCGCTTCGAGTCCCAGGGCACGTGCCGAAACATACATGGCAGCAGCGACGCCCGTCCCAGCGGCCAGAAAATCACGTCGAGAAAACTGATGGCTCGATCTCATCGTCAACCCTCCCAATCGATCACCTAAACACTAAACCAATCACCACCGCGAGGCATTGTAAACCATCAACTCTCGGAATAAAAGCACTGCGACGCGGTGCTATATTTGCCAAAGATAGGGCTGACAAAGTATGATGATCCATCGGTTGGAGTCATCGTGATCCATGCGACGTGCTTATTTTCTGCGCAACCTTTGAGGAGGACGAACCATGAGGATGACGCGACGTGACTGTTTGCGACTCTCGGGAGCGGCTGGTCTGGCACTGGCTTGTGGAAAGGTGTCCTTTGCCGCTTTCGAACGGAAGAAAATCCCGGTGGGTGTCCAACTTTATTCGGTCCGTGAGGACGCTGCCAAAGATTTGCCCGGCGTCTTAAAAGCCATCAAAGAAATGGGATACGACGGCGTGGAATTCGCTGGATACTACGGCCACGATGCCAAGACGATCCGTAAATGGCTTGATGACAATGGCCTCAAGTGCTGCGGAACGCATACGGGCTGGGATACGCTTCAGCCGGACAATCTGGCCGCGACAATCGAATTCAACCAGACAATCGGCAACAAGTATCTGATCTGCCCCTGGCTCAATCCCGCCGAATTTGCCGGCAGCAAAGAAAAGAACATCGAGTTTGCCAAGCGTTTTAACGAGCTTGCCGAGAAGGTCAAGGAAAAAGGCATGCTGGTCGGTTATCACGCCCACGGCGGCGACTTCAAGAAGCTCAACGGAGAAACCGCATGGGAGGTCTTTTTCAGCCACACGGTGCCTGAAGTCGTGATGCAGATGGACATCGGCAATTGCCTCGGCGGCGGCGGTGATCCGTACAGCATTCTGGAGAAATTTCCCGGCCGATCCAAGACGATTCACCTCAAAGAGCATGGTGGGCCGCAGGGTGCGGTGGTCGGTGAGGGTACGGTTAAGTGGAACTGGGTCTTCGAGTTCTGTGAAACTAAAGGTGGAACGGAATGGTACATCGTGGAGCAGGAGGGCTACGCGGTCCCGCCACTCGAGGCGATCCGTAAGTGTCGCGAGAATCTCCGTAAAATGGGTGTTTGAGGCCTTTTTGTTGGTCCGTCGCCCAGTCGGGTCGCGTTTTTTCACGAGTCGGCAAGCTGTATCTGCTGGCAGGGGTAACTCATGAATTGCCTCTGCGGCTTTCCGACGCCGGGTATCCCGAGTCTCTCTCGGGGAGATTTCTTTGAACCGGTAAAAAAACACCGGGGTCTGGTTGTCCAGACCCCGGCAATTTTTTTGAAGCAAACTATGCAATCTGCGTTTCTTATCGGAGATTCCGCTTACGGCGGAGTCGTGCCACGGCACCTACGGCTGCGCCGCCGGTCACCAAGAGGATCAAAGCGCCTGGCTCAGGCACGGGTTCCACACTGTAACCCAGCCGCCGAATGAGAATATCGTGATCGATGGAGCCGGTGTTCGACTTTTTCACATAGACTCCGCCCGCCACAATCTTCTTAATGTCTGGATTCAGGCGAGAGATTTCCACCGTAATAGAGTCTTCAAAATACTCCAGGTACACCCACTCCGAATGGATCAGGTTATTAAACTGGTCGAATGCCAGGATGAAACCAATCTCATCCGCAACAGGTCCCCCGGAGAAGTCGTTGCGGAAAAAGTCCATCGCCACATAGGAGACGGGACTGTCAAACACGGCCTGAAGATTGGCCCATTTGCCGCGCCACGCCACCTGGTCGCTATCCACCGGAGGCTTAATGTGCCAGCCAAAAAAATGAATTGTGTTGGGATAATGCCCTTTATCGTCGGCCAATGCCAACACGCGTCCATCTGGGGGATTCTGCGCCGTCCTTCCCAGGACGGCCGAGAGCGTCACAAACGGCGGTGTGATTTGGGTCCCGAGAGCGTAATCGTTGGGATCGACCCATACGATCGCGGCCTGCGCCGAACCGAGGGCGGCCCCGATTGCAATTCCCAGGGCAATAAGCCAGTTCGTCATTTTTCGCATGGTGTGTACCTCTTTCCACTCTTCTCTGATCCGAAAGTTGTCACCCACTTTCAAGGGCATCAAATACCGTTACATCGACATCGTAATGATCCCCTGCTTAGGTATGTCGCATTTCCTATCTTACCAAGTACGAATCTGTTAAGCAAGGCAAAACAGGCAGTTTCCGTTTTCCTGATAATTTACGAAGGAGTGCGCAATTTCACCCACTATTTAGACGGGGCATTGTTGCGAAAAGTTCCGTCTTCTTTCCAAACAGCGATGCCAAACGGCAAGCAAGTTGCTGGTCGGGCGACTGGCAGTCTTGCTTACCCAACTGGGGAGGATTCGAGGTTGGGAAATCCCGATGAGGCAACGCCTGACCACCGAAATGTCGTTTCCTGCTCCCCCATCTTTGCTATTCGACCGCACTTGCAACGATACATCTCGACGATCAGGTCTTGATACCCCCCTACAGTGGTGTCCAGGGATGCCCGAGCCGAGACGTGTTGACGGCCTGCCCGCCCCATTTCCTCCCGTAATTCGGCACTGGAAAGCAAGAGCAGGCAGCGGTCAACGAGCGCGGTTGCATCTCCTGGGGGGACAAGAAACCCAGTCAGGCCGTCGATAACATTTGTCGGCACCGATCCCACTCGCGTTGCCACGACGGGTTTGCCGCAAGCCATGGCTTCCAGGACGGACAAAGGATTAGCTTCCATGTGGGAAGAGAGGACAACGACGTCAGTGCACGCCAGGATATCCGGGATGTCGTGCCGCGTTCCGAGAAAGTGGACAACCTTTTCGAGGCCAAACTCGGCCGCGAGTCCCTCAAGTGCGGGACGCCGGGGGCCATCACCCACGATGAGAAAATGGACATCTTCCCGACGGTTGTGAATAATCGCGGCCGCTTTTAAGAAAAGCTCATGGTTCTTTTCGGGACGCAGGGCCGCCACAATGGCTAGAACGGGACTATCCGGGGGTAAGCCAAGCTCCTCGCGAAGCCCCGGATCGGGGGGACGGGGGCAAAACCGGCCCGTATCCACGCCGTTGGTGATGATATATGTACGATCCCTCGGGCACCCCTCGTTCGACACGAGGTATTCGGCGTGAGGCCTTGCGACTGCAATGAATGCGTCGGTCAAAGGTGCGAGGATTCGGTTGAGCCATTCGACGTGATCCGGCAGGCCAGTGGAATGCAGCGCCGACGCGATGACCGGGACACCGGCAATATACGCCGCAAGTCGGCCCCAGAACATTTTATCGCCGCCCGTTCCCACGGTGATCACGGCGTCGATTTCCCGCTTCCGCATTAACCGACAAAGACGCGGCAGAACCCGCAAATCATACTTGTGACTCAAAAGGCCTGTGAATGCTGGATCTTCTTTGGCCAACACTTCACCCAAAGGTCCGAGATATTTCAGGCAGCAGAGTTCCGGCTGAATGATACGACGATCGAGGCGTCGGACAATGTCCACAAGAAGTCGCTCGGCCCCCCCAACCGGCATGCAGGTGATGACAAACATGACGCGGAGCGGACCCCGTTGACCAAGGGGGGGATGCCTTCTTCTTCGGAAGAATGGATTAGGCCAAACTCGCCCCGCATTCCCCGCAAACGCCGGTTGAAATCTTCTCATTTCACGGTCACACCGTGTGTCGCAACCTTTGTGTGAAAGTCCGTTTGTACAAACGGACTCTGTCTTGTGGGGGGCCGCAGGTGGGCGTAAGGATTGCCACAACCGGCCGAGATATTGACACGAGAGGAGAATCTCGCGTTTTTCCTCACGGGAAAAGAAGAATGGCGTCCAGCCGGCAAGAGCAACCAGGGCTACGGTCAGGACTGTGGCTAACCACAATCCGCCAACAAGCCCTAGAGGTGCGATCATCATCCCAACGACAGACAGCCGGAATGAAAGCCCCAATCGTTGACTGACAACTGCCAGGAGAGCCAGGGCCAGGCCGTTGGCAACAGCGGTTGCCGCAACGGCCCCAGAAAGTCCCCATATGGGCAGCCAGAACGCATTAAGAACAATGTTAACCGCTAAACCAGCCGTCATAGCTAACGCTGCCCAGTGCACCTTCTCACAACAAAGCACGTAACTTTGAAGGATAAGGAACAACGCGAACCAACAGCTCACCAACAATGTCAAGGGCAAAATCGACTGGGCAGCCGGGTATTTCCCGGCCAGAAGCAGATCGAAGATCACCGAACGACCGAGCAACACACCGGTGCTGACAACCATTAGGGCAAGCCCCGAAATCTTGACCAGGAATTCGAGCTGCTTGACGCACCAATCGCGCCGGTCTTGTTCCCAGGCATGACTGAGATGGGGAACGGAAAGGGCGGCCACCAATCCGGCCAGGGAAACCAACAAGACGGGTATCAGGCGAGCCGCATGGTAATCACCCACTTGAGCCAGAGCACTGTTCACACCCGCAGGCGAAAGGTGGATGATCATGTACCGATCTGCAACCGCAAACAGATTACCAACAGTACCCGTGGCCCAAAGACCCAGTGAATACCAGAGGATCTTCGGCCAATACCTCTCCACCGCTTCGGTTGTCTCACCGGAATCCCCGGCTAACAACCATGGTCGAACAACGAAAAATGCCCAGATGATTGTCACCCCACATGCCAGGAGATAAGCAATCATGATTGATTCAGCCGACCGGCGCCATAACCATAGCAACCCAATTCCAAACACGGCAAAGAGAATGCTGTTCGCCAGTTGTAAGGCGGCGATCCACCGACTGAGGCGTAGTGCCGTCGTCAACTCGTAAAGAAAGTTAAACCAGGCGATCACAATCAAACCAAAAGCCAAAAGGTACACATCCGACGAAAACGCGGCCGAGCCGAAGATCATTTCGGCGGTTGGCTGGGCAAAGATGACCATGGCAGCGGCGGCAAGCACGGCAAGAGTTCCCTGAATCAAGGCCACTCGCCGCAGAAAAGACCCCAGAGTCCCTTTTTTGTGGAAATGTTCCACATATCGTCCGAGGCAACCGGGTAAGGCAAGAACCACGAGTGGGGTCGCTGTCATCAGAAAGCTGAACGCTAGATCCCAGGTTCCCAGCTGTTCCGCATCCAGCCAGCGACAAAACCACGCAGCCCGGACAAAACCGACGACTCTCTGAACGACAGATGCAGCCAGCACCAGCGCCACTCCGGTCGCCCAGGGCGAAAGACCGGAAGGCGATTGTTCGACGCTGGATTCTTTGTCGTTGCGCGCACTCGTAACGACAATGTCAGGGGATTCAGCGCTAAACGCGCAAGATGTCGTCGTCATCGACTACCTCTTGAAAGCTACGCATTTGTTACCGGTTGTTCTGTGGTATCACTCGACACGGACGGGCCAACAACTGGCATTGGAGGTGCACCAGCATCGCCCGTCGAGGATGACTTTGGTCTTTCTGACGGAAAATCACATGAGGATAAAACCAAACCGAGCTGGTTTTCGGCCGAGTCTATTAATCCCACGTGTTCGTTGTTAAGAACGGGATCAAAATAGAGCGTTTGCCACACCAAGCGAGGGTCAAGCGTGACGCGGTTGAGGAGACGGATCAGCGGGTCATCACCGTGGAATCGACGAATATGGAACCAGTGCTGGCCCGGAATGTTGTATCCGCCGTAGGCCGAACATACGCGATCGTAGCCTGCCTCCCTGGCCATTCGGAACAAGTCGGGCGTCATGTGTCGGGGCTGACCGTAAGGGACCGCCAGAGAGCGAACAGGTTGTCCCAGAATATCTTCCAGGATCATTTTGCTTTCCGTTATTTCACGGCCTAATTCCTTCACATCCAGGGAGGAGAATTCGACATGGGTTAGTCCGTGGGAACCGATCTCCACACCGGCAGCCGCCAGGTCACAAAGCTCCCGGCGGCATAAGGGACGAGAAGGTTCCCCTCGCTCCAAATCGTGCTGAAACGGTTCCCCATTCAGGAGATTGCTCACGGTGACGAAAAACGTAAATGGCATCCCGGCATCAAGGAGAAGAGGTATAGCCTCACTCAGGTTTGCGGCGTAACCATCATCAAACGTAATGGCGACACAGGGGTAGGATCGCGAGTTGCCCGACTTTAACCGGTGCTGGATTTCCTCTAGGGAGACAACATCTGCATGATGACGCAACCACTCGACGTGGCGCCGAAACGCCCTCAGGGAAGTCATCCAGGATGCGGTGACCTCCGTTGCAACGTGATGGTACATCAACACCGTCATCGGGACACACGAACGCAGCTGCCATCGCCGGACGAAAGGCTTTCGCATCGTGCGGGTTGCGTGATAGTAGAGGCTCAGGAAAGCTAATCGCAAATTGAACATGCCATTTCGTCCGTTGTTCCTTGACATTTCTGGGAAACATCCTGAACGGAAACCAGTTGCGTGAAAGTGGCCGCGAATGGGTCACCCTTGTTATCTTTCTTTTCTTTCCGCAGCTTGTTGCGGCAAATCCTGGCCACACGCCAGAATGCCAATCGCAAACGTACCATTGGTCGTGATGGGACCGCCCGAATCCGAAACATTTCGACAGGCCGCGCTCCCCACTCGGCTTTGTACGGCTCGTCACCCCGAAGGAAATCGAACAGGGAATGCCCTTCCGCTATAGCCTGCTGAATAACCACGAGATTCGCGAGAAAACCTGGCGACAGGTCGGCAACCTTGGGGTTCATACCTGACTGATAGGCCCGAACAGCCTGACCGGAAATCAAGAGGTATTCCGCCGCGATCGGCTGGCCCTGCCATTCCAACCACACAAGACGCGCCTTGTTGACAGGTAACAAACGACGCAGGATTGCCTGATGAAATTGCCGAAATACTGATGAATCAAAGGCCGTCCGGTCACCCAACTGGCGCCGGCGGGCTTGATGCAGGCTAACCAAGTGACCCCAGGCTTTGACCCAAGATTCATATCCGGACACCGTGTGGACTTCGACTTCTCCTGAGGCCAGATAGCGGTCGCTCAGCCGTCGGACCTTCTTTCGCATCGAGCGACCCAACACATTCTGCAGATATTCTGTCCACGTGACGGGAAGATCGATCTGCCAGCAATGGTCGATGGCTCGAGCATCGATCTGCCAACTAAGTGTTTGTAATTGGTGCAACAGACTCTGGATCCCGCGACCCGAAGGCTTGACACCATCCAAATCCAGGTGCTGGCACGAAACGTAACAAGCCGATCCTGCGCTCTTATCTTCTGTTAAAACAGCCCGCGTCGGGGTTTTCACCGGGTGTCCGTCAAGAGCTTTCGCCACGGCCTGCCCCACGTCCTCCTGAAAGTCTTCCGCGGCAATCCATCCCAGGTCGTCCCCGCAGACTTCTCCTGAACCAAGAAAACGGATCGTCCAGCCCCAAAAAGGGTGCCAACTTTTGAACAACGGCGCGAAGCCGATCAACTCTTTTCCAGAATGGATCGACAGAAGCTGGAGGCGACTGCGCGGATAGACTGGTCCGTAAAACGACCACCAGGTGGTCATCCAATCCCAGGTTCGGAATGGGTTATTCTCGGCCCAGTGGTCCCATTGGTCTGCCCACGGTTGGAGCGTTTGCCAGGATTCATGTAAGACAACGGATAAGGACATATTTTCGGGCTTTTCTGCCAGGCTGACGTTCACATAGGAGAAGCCATCGTCTCCTAATCCCACCTCAGGGAAACATTGGTCCTGGTTTCTCATAAGGCAACTCGGTGTGCAACTTCTTTCATTCGAGAACCAGGACCAGTCGTCAAAATCGGTAGAATCGCCGCACGACTTACGATCGGCCTTTATCCGCGGAATGATCTTTTCAAAAACTATATTCCTTTAGGGCCACCCCCCGTGGCCGACCATGTATCGACAACACGGTCGTCGTTTTTGCTCTTTCAGTTATCGCTTCAGGGAACTGTCTTGTTGTTGAATAGCGCCACTCTCTTTCGGTGTGAACGACTATGGGAATAACCTTAAATGTTTCGGCTCGTAGAGAGAAACCTTTTGTCGCCCGAACCATGTTTCAGCGTCCTCTGCGAACCTCGCTCTTTGCCGGCATTCTTGTGTTCATCGTCATTGCCGTATACGGCGTATTAAGGCCGCCTGTGTGGGAGGCCACCCAGCCCCTCATGATCCGTGCCGAGGCCCTGGAAGGGTCGAGATTGCCGGGCCGATTCGAGAGCGACCAGCAGCGGCGTCAGGCCCTCGATGCGCTTGTGGCGGTCTTTCAAAGCTGCGGCGTGCTAGAGGCCACACTCCGCGAAGTCGGTCCACCGAGATCTATCGCTGACCGATCTTATCCGGGACTTACCGACGTGGAACGGCTTCAGCGATCCGTGCGTGTTGTGCCCCCATCGGATACGGACTTCGGCACAACGGACCTTATTTATCTCAAGGTCCGTGATTCTCAGCCTGACCGAGCCGTCCGACTCGCCAGTGCTCTCGTCAGACACGCGGATCGCCAGTTGCGGGAGATTCAATCCGCCAAGGCCGAGGCCACCGTGAAAGAACTGGTCCTGGCCGAGAAGAACGCCACAGAGACCCTGCAAACTTTGCAACGGCAATTGCAAGAAATTGAAGCCCAGCTCGGATTGGATGGGCTGACATTACGATCATATGAGGCGAAGCTTGATGAGTCCCCATTACGTGCTGCGATCAGCGATTTGGAGGACCAACTTGAGGACTTAGAAACACAAATCGCGACGGAAAAGGAACTGATTCGGTTGCTCCGGGAAGCCGAGGCTAAACCGGAAACACTTTCAAGCATCCCCCCTGCCTTGCTACAGAAGTACCCAACCCTGGGACGCTTTAAGGAAGCGCTGACCGATGCTGAGGTCAAGCTGATCGAACTTCGGGGTCAGTATGCCGACGAACATCCGACAGTTGTCGCCGCCCAACTCGCGCTCGATGACCTTAAAGACCGAATCCGGGAGGAAATCCCCACAATCATTCAAACCATCCAGAATGAACAAGGCATGGAACTGGTCCAAAAGCGGCTTCTCGACGAGAAACTGAGAAGTGAAGAAGCCAAAACACAAGCCATCCTCAGCCTCCTTCCCCAATACCATGAAGTGATGGCACGTGTGCGATCCCAGGGAGAGGCCGTCCGCGATGCCCAACAGCGACTGGCCACCGCCCGCGCTTTGGCTGCAACAGCACGATCGACTCAGCTCATCACGCCGCTTGAAAACCCGCAGACGGGAAATCNACCTGTTGGCCCGGGGAAACTGATGTTTATCGCAGGCGGAATGGTCTCCGGATTGTTCCTCGCCCTGTGTCTTTTCCTATGGTTAAGTCCGGCTGTGCCCGGCGGAAATAGCCAGGAATTCTCTCACACCGCGATTTCTAACGAGAGAGTGCTTCTTAATGAGCGTATGTCAGACCAGATCCTTGTAGCCCAAGACCCAGGACGACCGTTAGGAGGAACGTTTCCCGGCCAGATGGTTGCCCAAGCCTCGTCGGTGGATTCGAGTACGTCGCTCAGCGAAATGACGTCTGGCAACGCCCCCGAACAGCTTCCCGTCCCTAATAACGACAATCAGGAGCGAGCGAAGCCGGCGAGTCTTCCTACAACGTGGCCCGATATCCCCGTTGATCCCGACTGGGCCAGCTCGCCGCTTCATCAGGCCCTCGCCAGTGCCACTCGATCGTGGGAATCTGAGGCAACAAAATGAACGATTCGTCTTTGGCACTCGTGATAGGCCCCAGACAACGTGTCACATCACCGATCCGTTCGTCGGGCGAGGGCGTTCTGCTAGTATTCGCTCTGATGACGCTTCTGGCGGGGATTCTTTTTGGCTACCCGTTCTGGCACGTCCGTTACTCGGGTATCCCTCTCACGCTTGATAGGATGCTCTGGATCGGCGTCATGCTGGGACTCGTCGTTGTCATGCTCCGTCGAGGGTTCGCACTCCGTGAGATCACACGCGGAGACATTTTTCTTGTGGTTTTCATCACGTACTTGGGTATCTCCGCAACGATAGCCGCGGTCGGGGAAAACGACTCTGCCTCGGTCGCCCGCTGGATTTTCTTCTATTTCGTCCCAGCAACGCTTTATTTTTCCGCCCGACAAATGCAAATAAGTGAATCGGTGCAACGCGTGATTCTCATTGGGATCGGCTGTGTTGGGATTTATTTGGCCCTCACAGGTGTAGCCGAGGTGTTTGGGTTCGGTTTCCTTGTGTTTCCGCCCTACATTTTGGATCAATCGATCAGCGGGGAGTTCCTGGGCCGAGCGCGGGGACCGCTACTCAACCCCGTTGTCAACGGATTTCTGATGACGATTGCCTGGGCGGCATGGATCGTACTCAGCCGGTCGGCCCCTCGACGATGGTGGCCCATACTCTTGCTTGTGCACGCCGTTATGGTTGTCGGAATCGTAAGCACATTGACACGGAGCGTGTGGATGGGAGCGTGTTTGAGTGGATTGTTCCTTGGTTATAACCTACTTCCACAAAGGTATCGCTGGGCATGGCTGGCCACCGGGGCGTTTGTTGTGATTCTTATCGCTGTATTGGTCAAAGGTCTGTTTTGGGAGATGAAACGCGATCGGGAGTTGAGCGCTGCCGAGGCCGCCCGGTCCGCCCAGTTGAGGCCCATTCTTGCCCAGCTCGCCTGGGAGATGACGAAAGACCATCCCTTTTTTGGGGTGGGGCTGGCTCAGTATGATCGGGCCAAAGAGGGGTATCTGTCCAATCCCTTGGCTTCTTATCCTGTCAATCAGGCAAAGCCTTACAGCCAGCACAATGTGTTTTTGTCCGTCCTTGTGGAGACAGGCGCGGTTGGACTGACTGGATTCATGTTTCTGCTGGCCGCCTGGGGACGTGACGTGGCTTTGCTCCGCAGGGACGGAAACCAGAACTTGTGCCTTTTGGGGGTTGTGGCCCTTGCCGCCTACATCACCAACGGTATGTTCCATGATGTGACGATCATCCCGCAAATGAATGCCGTGCTTTTCACAGTGGTTGGGCTGGCCCAGTCCGTCCCACGTGACCCGGCCGCGTCTTGATGGAAATCGGATTTTTCATTCGAGGCAGGTGGCTCAGCACGGTTGCCTATGTCTTCAGCTTTTCGGATCAAGTCCTGATGGAACCTGTCAGCCAGTTACGACGTTCAGCAATTGACTGCCGATCTGGGTGCGCATTTCTTCGACCTTCGGCAGTAGGGGCAATTCATGAATTGCCCCTACCATATCGTCCCGTTGTCGATTCTGCACTTCCTGCTTTGAGTCGTTCGTTTGCTTCGTCGCTGGGGGGGAGTCAAGACACACGCGAAGGTACATCAAGCCCGGCACTCCGAACGAAGACACTGGACTCCTCTCTCAATACGAGCACTTCCAAAACTCGCACACCCCGGCAACACAGCCCTTCGCATCCGCCGCATGTACTCCAGATTGCGTATTTTAATCGAATTCACATCTTCACATCCGGCGGAGAAAAGGTTAGATTATTATCTTACGGCCTTTCGTCCAAGACTCAGGGCACTGGGGTGGCCTGGGTCTCGCCGGGGAGCTTCAATCCACCGGACAGCCCCAGAGGTGTTGCAACCTGGACAGGTGGGTCATCCTTCGATCACACCTCAGCCCCTGTTATCGCGGCTTGGCCCTGGCCGTTGAATGCGAAACAATGTTCTGGTTAATTGCTTCGAACGAGGTGATCTGATGGCAAAACCGCAGCGACAGCTTAAGAAAGCTAATCATGGACGGCGACCTGCCAATCCCCGGGCACGAAGGATAAAGCGCTGGGTCGTCCGGACATAGGAGATTACTATCTCGAAATCGTTGCCCCTCGGCAAAGCAAGGGTTTGTCGAGGCTGATTCGTATTGCGGTTTGAGCAGGCCTGGGTTTTTGAGGAGCTGGTCGTGCCCAAGAAGCCATTAATCCTTGATCCCGCCGAAATCGATACGAACCGGGTCATCGCCGATATTGAGGAAATCCGCAAGTACAACCGTCAGCGCTACGAGATGGAGCAACTCACGGCGATTTGCTACGAAGACCGGGAGAGGGCGATCTGTGCGGGATACAAAGATTTGGGTCCGGATGAGTTCTGGATCCGGGGGCATTTTCCTGGGATGCCACTCATGCCCGGCGTCATCATGTGTGAAGCCGCCGCTCAACTCGCTAGTTATTACACCATCAAGTATAAGCTGATGAAGGCCCCGATCGTGGGTTTCGGGGGCCTTCAGGATGTTCGTTTTCGGGGTGTGGTTCGTCCCGGCGATCGTTTTCTGATCGTGGCACGCCTTCTGAAGGTTCGGAGCACAATGCTGACCTGCGAGTTTCAGTGTTTTGTACGCCAGAACCTGGTTTGTGAGGGCATCATTTTGGGGATTCCCCTCTCCCCCGAAACGATTGAGGGCGATAGGGCGAATGCATTCCCACCGCCTGCAACCGGTGCCGGTGATTAGTTCGCTCGTCTCTGTCAAAACGTGTTTTCCTATTGCTAACAACCATATCCGGGACTATGGGCCGCCGTGCACTTCGTAGAATCGATCCCAACCTCGACCTGTCTTTTCACTATCGGGAACTGAGGGACGTGCCAAAACCATGGCAAGGGGAAGTCATCTTTGGCCGGTCGGCGCCGCTGGAGATCGAAGTTGGGAGCGGTAAGGGTCTGTTTCTCCGTCGTGCGGCGGCAGGGACACCGCAGGTCGATTTCGTGGGCCTCGAGATCGCCCAGAAATACGCCCGCTTTTCGGCAGCAGGACTGGCCAAGCTCGGTGTGCGAAACGCCATCGTGATTCACGGCGACGCACAGCTTTTCTTTGCAGAATGGCTCCTCCAGGAAAGCGTCCAGGCTGTTCACATTTATTTTCCGGACCCCTGGTGGAAAAAACGGCATAAAAAACGACGCGTCATGAAGGAGACATTCCTCCGTGATGTGGAACGAGTCCTCCGACCGGCTGGGCGACTTCATTTCTGGACGGATGTCGAAGAGTATTTTCAAACGGCGCTCGAATTGATCAAGCACACAACCTCCCTGCTGGGGCCTTTTCCCGTTCCGGAGCGTCCCGCGGAAAACGACATGGATTTTCGCACCCATTTCGAACGCCGAGTGCGTTTGCAGGGCGGCACGATCTACCGGGCCGAGTTCGCCAAAACGTCTCCGTCTGGCACGTGATTGTTGACATCCGCCATTCTCAAATCTCATAATGACTGCGGTAGTAGGTCTCCCCTAGCGGTCAATGATCGCTTCGGTGGGGTCTTTCGGCCATTCCATGAAGACAGCGTCACATTCGCTCCCTGCCCCGACCGTTACTTGACTGGTATCGCTTTCATGACCATGAAAAGATTCCTGCCCGGCGTTGTGGTGGTTTGTCTTGTTCTGTGTCAGGAAGCCGTTGGCGAAGTTACCGATGCGCGCCCGCTACCGCCGCTTGCCGCCTCAGTTTTTCGCCCGGCGCCACGACTGCCTCCACCGGAGGGACGGACGATTCGTGTCAAGACTGCGAACGAACTTTACCAGGCGGCGGAATCGGTGCCACGAGGAGGAACGATTCTTTTGGCCGATGGCCATTATGTATTGCCCAGGCGGCTCGATATCCGCACCGACAATGTGACCTTACGAGGTGAATCGGGCCAGCGCGAACGGGTGGTGCTCGACGGCGGACCAAACAACCTAGGAGAGTTGCTGGCGGTTCACGGTTGCTCCGGTGTGACTATTGCCGATCTGACAGTCCAAAACGTTCGCTGGAATGGCATCAAACTGGATACCGATTCCGGCGTTCACCGAGTGACCATCTATAACTGCATCATTCACAATGTTTGGCAACGGGGTGTGAAGGGCGTTCGCGTTCCGAAGACAATACCGCGTCCGATGGAGTGCCGGGTCCAGTATTGTCTGTTCTACAACGATCGGGCCAAGTCCTATGCCGATGACCCGGCCGACACACCTGAAAACTTTCGGGGAAACTATATCGGTGGCATCGACGTGATGTTTCCCCAGGGTTGGGTCATCAGTGACAACGTGTTCTACGGCATTCAAGGGCGGACCCGGGCAGGCCGCGGGGCCATCTTCCTTTGGCACGAGGCCGAAAAATGCATTGTGGAAAGAAACGTGATTGTGGATTGCGACGTTGGTATTGCGATCGGAAATTCCTTCAAACCGGATGACGTGACAACTCATGCAAAGACTGTTATCGTTCGGAACAATTTCATCGTCCGGTGTCCTGAATCAGGGATTGTGGCCGATTACACCCGGGATTGTACGATCGCTCATAACACCGTTTTCGATCCCGATAACCGTCTTGGCCGTCTCATTCGCCTCGTCCATGAGAATACAGGTTTGACCGTGGCGAACAATCTTCTGGTTGGACCGCCGATTCGAAATGAGTCACCCAGTGAGATACGGTTCCTCACAAACGTCGTCATCCCACCAGACAAGGCAGTCTTTGTGGACGCTTCGAAAGGAGACCTCCATCTTGCTCAACCCCTTGATTTGGTCGTGAACCGCGGCACAGTCCTACCAGGGATTTCCGAGGATTTCGACGGCCAAAACCGGGACAAAAATCCTGACATTGGCGCCGATGAATGGGTCCCCACACCATAAATGCCCGCACCAATCGTTTTCGAGAAGAGTCTATCCCTGTCCGTTTTGATACACAGCCAGCTCACAATGGGAGGGCGATCTGACAGGGGGCTGATCTTTACGCGGAACAATTTAGCCGCCGGTAGGAGCAATTCATGAATTGCCGCTCTGGTTGTTCAGTTAAGCGTGATCCAATTTCCTGGTGGAGTTATTTGGTGCTGTGACTTGAAGGAAAGGACTGGGGAGGTGTGACCATGAAACGTGTCTTAGTGTTTCCTGTGGCCGCCGCAGGACTGGTGTTGTTCTTGGCTCCCGTGCGCTTAACCCTTGGGGAAGGACCGACACAGAAGCTGCCGGAAGGACCGGGATTGGCAGCCAAATTGGGCGGGACAGGGAAACTGCTGGGCCATCCCGATGTGGTTCTCGTGGAGGATTTCGAACTGAGACAGGAGAGCGATCTCAACAAACGATGGACCCAGATTTCGCATCCGGAAATCATGAAGTTCTCTGACGATGCCCCGCCCGACAGTGATGGCAAGAGATCCCTTCTCATGACTCACATTGGAGGTAAAGGAACAGGTGGTCACCTTTACCGCCGACTGGATCAGGGATACGAACGGCTGTTCATCAGGTTCTATGTCAAGTTCGCTCAGGACTGTGGCCAGATTCATCATTTTTTCCACGTCGGCGGTTATAACCCACCAACGCCTTGGCCGCAGGGGGGAGCCGGGGAACGTCCCCGTGGCAATGAGCGATTCACCGTGGGCGTGGAACCGTTCGGCACTGCATGGCGCTGGGACTATTACACCTATTGGATGGAAATGCGGGGGAGTCCACCTCGGGGCCAAACCTGGGGCAATTGTTTCGTCAACGATCCTAACCTGCATGTCAAAAAGGGTCAGTGGCAATGCCTCGAAGTCATGATCAAACTCAACTCTCCGGTCACAGAAAGTAACGGCGAGTTGGCACTTTGGGTCGATGGCCGGCTGGTCAGCCATTTGGGGCCAGGCTTCCCCAAAGGCAAGTGGACGTATGATCGGTTTCTCCCTGGCCAAGGCGGACAGTCGATCCGCTGGAACGACGAGAAAGGTGGTCCGGAGACGTTTTCCGTGCCGGAAGGCGGGGTGCCGTTCTCTGGCTTCCGATGGCGCAATGACGAAAACCTGAAGATCAATTTTGTCTGGGTCTTACTTTACATCACGAAGACACCGGAAGGGGCCATCAGCCAGGTTTGGTTCGACGACATCGTCGCGGCAAAAAGCTATATCGGCCCAAATAAGTAATGTCGGCAACGCATCGCTCAATAGAACTTGCCTTGTCGATTACCTCCGTTAGGGATATGATCGGTCAGTGCCGGAGCCTACCCAACCGGCGACCGCAAGACTTGGAAGACTAGGCAAGGTGAGCGATTTAGATAACAGTGCCACGGAGGGTGCTTCATGAATTCCTCATGGCGATATGCCGTCGGCTGTGCCGTGCTGGCCACGGTTGTGTTCTTCTTCAACCTTGGCGGACCCAAGCTTTGGGATCGCGATGAGCCGCGAAATGCCGGATGCGCCCGCGAAATGATTGAACGCCATGATTGGGTGACGCCCTATTTCAATGGCGAATTGCGGGATCATAAACCTGTGCTTCTCTACTGGCTTATGATGTCCGCCTATGCGGTCTTTGGAATCAACGAGTTTGCCGCACGGTTTTGGTCTGCGCTGTTGGGAATAGGCACCGTCCTGATGACCTTCGACCTCGGTCGTCGCTGGTTTGGAGCGCGGGCCGGTTTTTGGGCCAGTGTGATGCTGAGCACCTGTATGATGTTTCCCATTGCCGCGCGGGCTGCCACCCCCGATTCCGTCCTGATCTTCTTCACCACCGCCGCACTGTGGTTCTATGCGCGGCCGCTGCTGAACTCCGGCAACGCCAGCGATTCCATCACGGGCAATCGCGCTCAAAACAAGGCTCAACTGTGGCCCGTCGTCGCCGCCTACGCCGCCATGGGTTTGGCCGTGCTTGCCAAAGGACCAATCGGTGTGGTCCTGCCCGCCGGTATTCTTTTCCTTTTTCATTTATGGCAGGTTTACCGCAACAGTGCGTCTTCAGAACGTTCGACTCAAAAGGGATTGTGGAAAATCGTTGGTCTTTTTCACCCTCAGTGGGTTTGGACCGCCATTCGCCAGATGCATTTGGGACTCGGAATCGTGGTCGTCTTGCTGGTCGCCATGCCGTGGTACATTTGGGTGGGAATCCGCACGGATGGCGCCTGGCTCCGCGGCTTCTTCTTGACGCACAATGTGAATCGGTTCCTGGAGCCGATGGAAGGACACCGGGGACCGATTTTCTTCTATCCCCTGGTTTTCTTTGCGTGCTTTTTTCCCTGGTCATTTCTAATCATCCCTGCTTTCCCCACCATAATAAAGTCACTGCGATCCAAGAGTGATGCGACCGACAAACTGGTCTTTCTTGCGATCTGGATTCTCGTTTACATTGGGTTCTTCTCCTTGGCGGGAACAAAACTCCCCAGTTATATCACCCCATGTTTACCGGCATTCGCCCTGATACTCGGTTGGTGGTTGGACCGGTGGATAGAAGGCGTTGAGGCCGAATCCCGTCGGCTTTTGACGGGCATCACCGCTGTATATGCTGTGCTGGGGATTGTCCTTTTGATTGCCCTGCCTATTGCCGCGCGGATTTTTCTCCCAGGGGAAGAGGTCCTTGGTGGACTGGGGCTTATTTGGCTTGTGGGAAGTGCTGTGGCCATCCTGGCGCTGCGACGTGGTCAGCGGATCGGTTACGCCGGGGCTGTGGCAACCACAGCGTTTGTCTTTGCAATAAGTGCTTTCGGTGTAGCCGCCGTGCGAGTATCCTGTCATCAACAGATTGATCGACTCACCGCATCACTGAACACCTTAAGCCCTGCTCCAATCGTTGCCTCTTATGATTGTTTGGAACCCAGTTGGGTTTACTACCTGGGTCGGCCGGTTCAGTTCATCCCGGCCAACGACGTGGATCGGCTCACCTCATTCTTTAGGGAGAATAAGTGTGGTTGTGTCCTAACAACCCAAGATCGTCTGGAGCGTATTCGGCCACAGATCCCCGCTGAGGTGACTTCCATCGCAGAAACCCCTTATTTCCTGCGGGACAAGAAACTCGTTCTGCTGGGCGGAAAAGACATGCTGGCTGCCTTTAAGGCAACAGACTCCCAAGCCACATCTGGGCAATCCCTGCGCGTAGCCGAGCGATCAGAAGACGCCCCCTGGAGATAACAACGTTCTATTGAGCATCTGGGCCGATTATTGACGCTAGCAGGATGTTATGCAAAATGCATCCGGGTCTTCTGTCATACCGTACTTGTCTCGCTGGTCGCGCAGGGAACCGGTCACGCGCAATTACGAGCCGTAGGGTTCTTGTGGAAGGGTCTGAATACGGTCCGCCGTCTGGTTGACGGCAGCCGACCGGCTTCCCACCGAGAATCCCAGCCAGCCATGTTCCAGGGTCAACTCCGTGACCGTCAAATCGGAAAGATTGGGATTCTTTTCCAGGAAACCCGGCGAGACCTGCCATGGACGCTCTTTGGAAAAGGTCTTGCTGAAGACGCCACGGAGGGCGATTTGCGATCGCATATCCATCGGGCCGACGAGTTGAATCACCCCATCACGGACGAACTGGATATGATCGTGATCGATTTCCGGTTTGTATACCGCCCGAACCTGGAAGTTCTCCCACCGATTCGGTGAACTCATCAATTGGGCCACGGATAACACCACGTTCAGACGGCCATCGCGAAATTCGACGCGAACAGCATCCCTGTTGGCAAACGTGATCTTCGCGTCAGCATGAGGATTGTCTTCTGGACGCTCAAGCTCAGGAAGGCGAAGCTTTTCGCGGAGTTTTGTCTGCAACTCCGCAATCGTAAAGGTCCGCCCTTCAAGTTTGAGTTGGGCAAGGAAGTTGTTCACCGTGGATTCGTGAATCTGGCAACTCGCCAGCGAATTGGCAAGGGCGAACGGACGCAGGGTATGGCCACCCGGCTGCATGGCGGAGCCAAGACGAATTCGCAGGACAATCCGATCATTCGTCGTTTCAGCACCCACCCACGTGGGCGACAGATTGAGACCGTACAACGGACCGAGGACATCACGAGCCAGCCGTTCATTGAGTTCCTCAAAACGACCTTCGGTTTCGGTCTCGATTTCCCGGAGGGCCGTTGCCGCCAGTTTCCACCGGGCCTCCTCACTAGCTTCGAGACGGCGGCGGGCAACCTGATCGCGGGCAACCTCCTGCGTCAAAAACCCCAGCACAGGAACGGAATCCAGGGATGTTGAAACATCCCGCAAGCGGACAGAATTCTGAACATCGATCACCGCTGGTTCGGCCTTCAACCCCCGCGGTGTAATTTCAATCGCCTTTTTGGCCACATACTGTCCGTAGCCATCATTCCAAACTGTGGCCGGTCCCGCGTTGGAATAGGTTACGGAGGTTACCTCCCCCCGCACGATGAGGGCCAGTCTCGCCCGTTCGCGATCGGGGATCAAGCGAAATGCGACATTTGTCTGCGCCAAACTGGAACCATACACCGGTCGGTTGAGGATCGTCTCAGAAACAGGACGGTACTCGCTGGGTCGCTGAGGAACCAGGCGATTCAACAACTCGGCCGTGATCACAATCCGGACATTCGCATTCCGATAGAGGTAATTCAGACACTGCCCAATCCACCGTGATCGTTCCTCTGAAGATTGTGATAGCCGGTAGTAGTGATTCAAAATTTGTTGACCGTCTGAAACAAGACCTTTCGCTTCGAAGGTCTCGATGTTGCGAAGTAATTCCGCACCCGTCAGGGCCTGACCCTGCCAGAAGCGCAGTTCTTTAAGGTAGTCTTCAAAAACAGGTTCCTGGAGAAGGGCCTGTTGCTCGGGGTTAAGCTCCTGTTGATCGATTCGGGCAAGAGACGCTCGGGCAACTTCTAGAATCTTCCTGTCCGCATCCGACTGCTCGGACGGGGTTTTTCTAAAAGCCCGCACGACCTCGCTCACGGCATCCACATTGAGAAACTCGCGCCACATCTGGGCGGTCTGGCCTGTGCCCAAGCGGGTGTTCAAAGCAGCAATTCGGTCAGAAAGTCGCTGCCAATCGGCGTCGTAACTCTTTGCCAACTCGACCTTAAGTCCACCTGCCAGATGGATGGCCTTCCAGAGAGCCAGGCGACGAATCAGAGCATACCTCGCCTGACGAAATTGCCCTGCAACCTGGGAGTTCTCATCCACATTCATTTGCAGGTCAGACGATCGATCGACCGATCGTTGCAGTTCATCAAGAAGCACACCCACTTGCGAGGAATCCTGCTCGAGGGCCGTGCCGAGCTTGTCAATCTGATCGGAAACACTAGCCGCCCAGGTGCGGAGTGCATCCACGTTGGATAGCGATTCCACTAAGGCTAGAAGGGAGTCTGGCGGTGTCCAGAGTCTTTCTGTTGCGACCGAGCTTTCGTCTGCACTTTCGTCTGCGCTCGCATCTGCGTCTGCAAGCATCTGGGGCGATTCGGCGCCTTCGGCGTCCTCACTGTGATCTTCTGCCTCGATTCGCATCGGTTCGTTCATGTCCCCCGCTGCGAAATCATTGTCCAATTCAGAAGCCAGGTCACCGGCAGGTTCGCGCTGTTCCTGGGCAACGTGACGTTGGCTTCCATCATCGCCCACGGCCCTTTGCACATCGAGCGACGAAAAGCCATCCTCCTTCAACGAGGAACTGGTCGCGGAGAGAGAACCGGCGGAAGGTGCGTCGATGTTTTGTTGCGCTCGATGCCCATCGGCGGTTGAAGATTCGGAGTCACCCGCCCCGCGGCTTTGCTGCTTTGTCACCCCATCTGCGTCCTTGGCAAGAGAAGCCATGGCCAGGTGTTCCCTTTTCGGCCTGGGAGGATCGGGGCGCTCCACAATCCGCCAGGCGCGGGGAGATGTAGCACTAAGGATGAAAAGGATCACGAGGATGACTAAAAACGGCCAGGTTGGCTCATGCCGTTGGTAATTCGCCATGGGTCCTTTCCTTCGATCCGTGTGCGAAAGGGTATTCACGCGAAGATCAACGAAGACTCAACCAGGGGGGAATCCAGTCTCACCGGGCGCCGAAGTCGGTCAAAAACCGCGGCGTGGTCGAGTCTCGATAATCAGGCTCATAATTCGTTTTCGCCCACCGAAATGAATAACTCAAAAAACCTTTACGCAATCCTCCCGAATGATCAATTCCTATTATTTTGCGCATTTTATCCGTCTGTCCGCGCAGGGACCGACCCGTGTCTAAATCGGCTCGAAATGGGAGCTTTCTCCAAACAGGTTGTGAGAATCTCACGGCATCACGTTACCGATGAGGGCATGCGAAAGGCTTCCAACCCTTTCTTGCAGGATTGTGTGGAGTCTTGAAGAGAAGCAACCGACATATGTAACACATTCTTGGTGCAACAGGACAACAGACCTTCAACAGTGGGTTTTGAGGAGGTCATTCTTGGCCAGCTTGGATCGTTTACGTGTGTGGTGGTTGCTGCACTTTGCCCACCCCTCACATGTTCGTCTCTTGTATCAACAAGTTTATTCTCATCCGCCGCAATCGCTCATGGAGTTCGGCGTTGTCCCGCAAAGGACACTGACGCTGCTTCAACTCATTCGTTGCGGTCCTGCGGAACAGTGGCCGAGGTATGCTGCGGTCGATGAATTCGAATCGGCTCAGGATGTTAATAGCGTCAATCTCAAAGAGTTTTACCGAACATTAAGGGGACTGGGGATCGAGCCACGGCTCTTACCGGGAAACCTGGAAAGCATCTCTCCGTGCTGGGCCAATCAAGTGAGAGACATCGATCTCCTCGTGGTATGGGGGAATCGGGAACTGGCAAGGGAAAGTCGCGCCTGGTTGTTCCTGCCACGAATGCTGTCGGAACACGGCCAGATATGGTGGGAGAGCCTTGCCCGGGGAAAACCTTCCTGGCATGTGATCCCGAAAGAAAAGGCGCAACGGCTGGCAGAAGACATGCTCAGACGCCGGGCGGCCTGAATGATCTGAGACCCTGGCAGCCCGCTGTCAGGTCAAGTCAGGCATCCTCGATGAGGCGTTCCAACCGCGAGACCTGCATTCGCACCGCTTGAAGATCCGGATTGAGCTTGAGCGCCCGCCGGAAGGCATCCAAGGCCGCCACAGGATCGCGCAGCTCCAGATAGGCCTGCCCCATCCCCGCAGCCGCCGCGAAATGATAGGGGTTCAGCTCCAAAGCCATTCGGCAATCCTGAATGGCCTCTGCATGTTCACCCATGCCATAGTAGGCGACCGCCCGTTGATTGTAAGCCTCCGCAAATCCGCTTGCCTCTTCAATGAGTCGGTCGGCACGTGTGATCGCCTCCCGGTACCGGCGGGCGGCGTTCAGACGGATGATGATGCTCAATTGTTTCTGCTGGGTCTCTGTTCCGTAACGAAGCCAAACCTTTCGGATGCTTGTTTCTGCAAGCAGTCGAACAGTTGGATCGGGATCGTTGAGCGATTTTCCCAGAGGAGCATTCGAGTCATAGTCGCCCAGGAATCCCAACGCCATTGCGGCTGCCCGCCGAAGCTCGTAGGCAGGATGCTCAAGCAACCGCTGGAGCGTCCCCTGGGTGTAACGGAGATTGACCTCGGCCACAAAACGGGCCGTATCTTGATGCTTCAAATAGTCTTCGTAGTAGCTGGCAAGTAAGGCCGTGCGAGGCAAATTCCGGGACACCGTCGCGCTCCTGTTGATGAAAACACCGCGGCCTGTTCAACGCAGCCAACCGCCCCACGATCAATCCAGCTCTGCACCGATAAGGCACACTCCCTTGCCCTGTGCTTGGCACGTTGACGAGTCGTTAGCATTGATTTTACTCAGACCCTGGCCAAACACTCAAACATTTTCCACGAGAGAATGTTTCACGCGTTGATATGGCCTTCGTATCAGCTCCACAAGGAAACCGAAGCGTCCGTTGTCTGAAACGGCAGGGGCGATTCATGAATCGCTCCTACCGGTAGCCGAAGAATGCGGGTCAGCAATCGCGGACTCCTCCCAGTCGGCTTCAATTGCGCTTTGGGTCCGTCATGAATTCTTCCCGATCGCTTGCGGCCAATAACAAGGCGGCCCTGTCGCAAGACCATCCAACAAAAGACCCGAAAGCATCGAAGAGACCGCAACCCCACCAGTGAAGGTCAAAACTCAAATGGGACCACGAGGCCGCAAGGCCAACACGAGGAACAGCGCAGAATCTTCCGAAAACAACCCCGCGGTTGGGCATAGCTTGTTTCGCGCGCACGCGCACCACCAGGCCACGACCATTGAGACAAGAAATCACTTCTTGCGATGGCGGATCTTGGCACGCATGCGGCGCTTCTTGCTGCCAATCTTGCGACGCCCTTTACCAGTTTTCTTTGTGCCCACAGGTTACTCCCATTTCACAACAAGAGGATTATTTCCGGATATATCTCACCAAGCCTCGGAATGCTGTTTAAGGGAAGGTCAGCACAGGCAAAAATCCAGTATAACGCTCGCGCTCAGTTGACGACAAGGATGGGCGCCTCACATGGAGGGACGTCATGGGGACTCTCGCAGGTCCACATCGCAAGCAAAGCCGCGATTGCCAATCCGAACGATCCCATCACTTCGGCAGGGGTCGATTCTCCGAATCCACCCGCACAACGATCGGCGAGTGATGGCGTGAAGCTGCGTCGTCTATGGCGCAATAGGACAGGATGATAACCAAGTCACCTTTAACGCCCAGGCGGGCTGCTGCACCATTCAGCATAACGGTTCCGGAACCCGGGGGTGCTTCAATGACGTAAGTGATCAGCCGCTCGCCATTGTTAATATTCAAAACGTGGACCTGTTCCCCCGGTAACAGGTCTGCTGCCTCCATTAACTTCCGGTCGATGGCGATACTACCTTCGTAGTCCAGATTGGTTGCCGTAAGGACGGCGCGATGAATCTTGGACTTGAGCATGAATCGTTGCACGCGAAACCCCCGTCACGAATTGCAAGTTTGGCCGCCCTGTTTCGGCCGGCCGAAATCCGCTCTCAACTACTGCGTTCGTCCAGAAGGGCGAATGACTGAACACTTTTATTGTACGTAGTTCCTCAGTGCCGTCGCAGTGCCCTTTAATTAGAAACTGGAGGGGCAGTTCACAAATTAACCCTGCCATTGGGTGAACAGCGTTAATTGCTAATCGATAGAACTCCAGATGACGTGTTGATCACGCTGTCGATGCACAGGACATCACGTCAGCAAGTAAAAGGACGAAGTCTGCCGCCGCCTCATCGATCCGGTTTCGTGGAAGAAATGCCTGTTGCCCACGGATCAGTTCGGCCCCTCTTGTTCGCTATCCCTAATATCTTGAAACTCCCTGACTTTGTTCTCCAGGAGATTGAACAGCCCCTCCGGGTCGTCTGTGCCAATGCTGTAGAGTCGTTTCCCACACCATATGCGAACACATTCGTATCCCCACACGTTGAGAACCGTTCCCCCCGTGCGGCTGAAATGAAGCCCCCATCCGTCGATAAACCGTGTTCGGCCTTTCTCGATACGGGTGATCGAGCGGTAGGGAATTGTCTTCCAAATAAGCGGGATTGGACCAAATTGGACAACCAGTCTGTCTCCCCCGTCACGAACAGTCAGCGACGTGAAACAGAGGATGCTGCCCCCCACAGCGGCGGTTGAAATCGCGTAAGCATACCAGGGAATCGGCGGCCCAGGAGCCAGCGCGTCCACAATTAAGAGCAGCCCGATCACAAACGGTATGAGCAAATACCACTTACCGTATTGGGTGTTCCGGTATCCCATAGACAATAACGCCACTTGCGGAGTCTTGTTCACCCCTTATGGGGTATCACTCGGCAATTTCCGTATGGATGGCGCCCGGTGTTTCCAGGATTCGTTGACGCAACTCTTCCACAAGTTCCGGGTGCTCCTTTAAGTATTCGCGAGTCCGTTCGCGTCCTTGACCGAGTTGCAGATCGCCGTACCGGAACCATGCACCACTCCGGACAATCAGTTTCCGCTCCACGGCCAGGTCCAGGACGTCGCCTTCATAACTGATACCGGTATCGTGGAGCATATCGAATTCTGCCACGCGGAAAGGCGGAGCAACCTTGTTTTTGACAACTCGGGCTTTGACCCGTTGGCCAATCACCTGCTCGCCATCGCGTATCTGGCCCACCCGGCGGACATCAATCCGACAGGAAGCATAAAACTTCAACGCCCGACCGCCCGGCGTCGTCTCCGGTGATCCAAACATCACACCAATCTTCTCGCGGATTTGATTGATAAAGATGACAGCCGTCTTGGCCTTCGCAATCGCCCCCGTCAACTTACGCAGCGATTGGCTCATAAGACGCGCTTGCAGACCCACATGAGAATCGCCAATTTCCCCTTCGAGTTCCTTTTGAGGGACCAGGGCAGCCACGGAGTCAATCACAATCACATCGACAGCGTTGGATCGGATCAGCATTTCGGCGATGTGCATGGCCTCCTCACCACTCGACGGCTGGCTGACGAGGAGGTTTTCCAAGTCCACACCGAGCCTCTTGGCCCAAGCGGGGTCAAGGGCATGTTCAGCGTCAATAAAAGCGGCAATTCCCCCCTGCTTTTGCGACTGAGCGATAACGTGCAAAGCCAGGGTCGTCTTGCCGCTGGATTCTGGCCCAAAGATCTCGATAATCCGTCCCCGGGGGATTCCCTGGCCGCCTAATGCCATGTCCAGGGAAAGGCTACCGGTCGGGATTCCCTCAATGGCCTCCACCTTCCCGGCGCCCAGCGGCATGATCGCCCCTTCTCCAAATTGTTTTTCAATTTGCTGAACGGCATTCTTGAGAGCCGGATTCTTTTCGATGAGAGACGCCGGATCTTTTTTTCCTTCTTTTTCCTCGGGTTTTACCCCTGCTTTCTTGGCCATGAGAGAACCTCCCGTTGTTCGGCTCAAGTCTTCTTTCTCGAAAAAAAACGGAACAACAAGACCAGGAACTCGACCGTCTCCAATCAATGAAGATGCACTCCTCGTCCGCGCTCAGTATAGCCGTTGACTTGGCCCACTAACAAGAGACTGAGGCCTCACCGTGTGTCCCAACAAGCCAGGGCTATTGTTGCCCTTCGATGTCATCGCGACGACCTTGCGCCGGTTGGTCCGTCATACGGAGCGACCACGGAGTTGCCCGTACGTACAACGCACTGGGTAGGCATAGCGATCAACTGATAGGGACAATTCATGAATTGCCCCTACGAGCGCGCAAATCATCTGCATCGGCAATCGGCATCCTACCAGACGGCGTCCCGACTACAGAATGGATTCACACAGAATCCGGATGGACAAATGCCTTGTCCGTCAGGAAAAATCCAAGTCACTCTGATCTTCGGTGATCCGCTTGACCAGGATTGTGGCGTACGAACCCCGCGGCAGATCAAACTCCAGAATGAGCTTCTGCCGTCCGGTGTTCAATTCGTCCGACCCCGTGTCCACTTTCAGATGAGACGGAACAAACGTGAGGGACCGTTCGCCTTTGGAAAAGAAGCTATCCCTCGGATATTTGATGCGCAATTGACGCACCTCCAGTCCCAGTTCAGCCGATGCCTGTTCCATGAGTTCCCGCACCGGCCCGCTCTTGATGCCACAACGTGCCGACGGGAGTGGCAACTGAGCGACTTTGAAGTCTTCGGCCACGGAAGGCGGAAGCCGCCGGAAAAACGCAAAAGCCCAGCGACCAATTGGTACTTCGAATCTGTCTTCCGGAGGCACATGTTGCACAATCCACCGCGAGGCCATGACATTCCAGAGGTAACTCTGAAGGGCTGCCAGATAAAGCCCCCGCTGATCACGGCGCAATGCCGCCATGGCACGGCGATACTCGCCAGGTTGATCGGCCAGTTGCGCCACCACCGCCCGGCGAAATCGGTTCCGCACGACCTGCTTGCACGCGGCCCAATCGCCCCAGTGGTCCCTGAGGTATTTCTTCTCCTGTTTGTCGCTGGAACGGTCGGAATCGTGCGGATCAGCCAAAGCCAGCCACAATGCCCGTTCGTAATCACCAAGACACCACGCCCTCGCCACGAAATCGCCCGACCACCCAACTGAGCCGAATCGTTGCTTGTCGAAGTAATTCGGCAGACCGAATTGTCGGACTTCTTCGATCGCCGTTATGGCCCTCTCGATCTCACCGGACGCCATGTCCCGAATAACGATGCGGAAATGATTGGCCTCGATGTCATCTGAAGTGAACGGTCGCGCCGCCTGGCCCTGATATTCCAATCGGATTCCATCAAGGGTTAACGAGGTCTTTGGACCGTTGCGAATAGTCAGCCACTGTCTGGTGATGGCGTGTCGATCCTTCAACCCCCCATAGGAAACAGCGTGGAGGGGAAGCCGCCACTGTTTGCGGATAACATCGACCGCCTCGGGCGTTCCCAGAGATTGTTTGGTCAAGTGATAAACCGCATGTGACCCGTCCCCAAGCGGAAACGCGCTGATTTCTTCGACAACAAAATCGGCCGGGACTTGTTTAAGTTTCATTTTCAACACGCAGAAGTGCGATCAATAACGGCCGCACCATCTGCGCAGATTGTGCGGCCTCAAAATGTTTCAGCACGATGGTTGTTTTTCTAAAGTTTTCCAGATTGCGACAATCTCTCATAAGCAATTTGTGACCTATAGTTTCATCAAAGCGGCTCTTCGAGCATTCGTCCAGATGCCGCAGTTTAAGAGCGTGATATCGATTGGGAGAATGTCCCTGAACCAGGAGGTATGACCCATGGCAAACGCAGTTCAAGACGCCCAAGAGGCCCTGATTCATGAATTGTCCCATCGTGGCGGCAGCGGCACCATGCAGCTCGTCAGCTTCCGCCTGGGACAGGAAGAGTACGGTGTCGAGATCACCAAGGTTCAAGAAATCATCCTCATGGGTGAAATCACCCGCGTTCCGCAAACACCAGAATACATCAAGGGATTGATCAATCTTCGCAGCACGGTCATTCCCATCGTGGACCTGCGACTTCGCTTCGGACTGATGCCTCAGGAACCGACGGAAGAAACACGGATCATGGTCGTGAATGTCCGTGGGAAGACGATCGGCATCATCGTGGACGCCGTCAGCGAAGTCCTGCGGATCAACAAGGACCAGATCGCACCACCGCCGCCGACCGTGGCTGGATTGGGCCGGAAATACCTCACGGGCCTTGTGAAACTCGACAAACGTCTCCTGATCCTCTTGGATATCGAACGGATCCTCGGTGACGAAGACACCGATTTTGGCACAATGTGACAGTAGTGGGATGCACCTCCCTTGTTGACCCGAGAATGGGTCACTTATCACTTCGGCCCACGGCCGCAGCCGTGAACGCCTCAGCACGGTTGAGGGTTACCGAACACCCGATACGTTCTGTGACGCCCGAAAGAGCCTGTCGGGGCGCGGCGGCCGTGGAGCCGATGGATTCTTCGAGGCCTTGTGTTAAACGCACGCCCGTACTGAACGAATTGGTGCAATCTTTTTGATGATCGATTTGGTGATCGATTCACCGCTTCGTAGAAACAAATCACGGGTGATGCTTCACCCCGTCTTTTGATGTGTTGTCAGCAGTCGTAAGACATCTGTGAGGAATCGGTGCCATGCGTTTCTCTCGGCCGGATCAGGACTCCAGCCCATCACGAGCTCGGTCAAATGGCGGAACTGCGCGATCAGGCGGATCGCTCCCCGAGATTATGCCCATTGAACCCATTGTTAGCCCGTTGAATCTTCCCCAGGTTACGGATGCCGAGCTTCAGCGTTACGCTGACCTCGTCTATCGACGCACCGGGATTCGAATCTCGCCACAGAAGAAAACACTCCTTTCCAATCGTCTGCGACGACGACTCAAGGAGACCGGAATCCGGTCCTACAGTGAATACTACGACTACCTGACGAAACTCCCGCCACAACACCCGGAATGGGACGCATTCCTGCAGGAAATCACCACGCACGAGACATATCTTTTCCGCGACGAAGCCCAGTGGCGATGGTTCCGGGAGAAATTCCTGCGGGAAATGGCTGCCAGCCAAACGGGGGCCAATAAGACCCTCCGCATCTGGTCGGCAGCCTGCAGCACCGGTGACGAAGCCTTCACGGCGGCCTGCTGCATCGCTGACGGCTTGCCGGATTTTCGCTCCTGGCGAATCACGATCCTGGGAACGGATATCGGTATCGGCGCAATCGAGCAGGCCAAGACGGCCGTCTTCGGCGAAAGGGCCATGCGGCTTGTCCCCGAAGATTACAAAAAACGGTTCTTCGACAAGATCCCGAACGCCATGGTGTGGCGGGCCAAGCCGATCTTAACGAACATGACGGTCTTCCGCCAACATAATCTGATGGAACCTTTGAAAGAACGAAACTTTGATCTCATCTTCCTGAAAAACGTGCTCATTTACTTCGACAATGTGTCCAAACAAGTTGTGATCAGAAATGTGCTGCAAGCCCTGCGTCCCGGCGGTTACCTCATGGTAGGGGCTGCGGAAGGCGTAGGAGATTTGCTCCGAGACATGAAACGGACGCAGCCCTGGCTTTACCAGAAACCGTCCGAACAAACCTCCGGAGCACCAAGCACATCCGGCGCTCCTTCACGAGCCATGGCCGGCCCGAGCCGCTGAGCACTTCTGCCCTCGCAGACGCATTTATTTATTTATTTAGGCCAAGGAGGCAGCGTGGGTTGGGGGCGAAATCCCTGACGAGTGGTAATCCTGATTTGTCAAATAATCGACCAGTGCTTGATTGTCTTCCCAAATCTCACGCATAAACTTTTCGCGGATATATCGAAACACCGCTGCCTTCTGGTCACGATTCAGGTTTCCCGGACCCCGAATGGCCCCGAGGAGGGCGTCTTCTCCTCGTTCGATCCGGGTGAGTGCATAACGCGGGGCCAGTTGATAGACGTGCAGCCCTTCAAGACGATGCGATCCGTCTGGTTGGATGACCATTTGCAATTCCACCAGTTTGAAATCACCCTGAGCGGGGAGCTTGTCCGCGTTTCTCACAGCACGGACGTACGTCGTCCCCGAGCGAATCATCCACCCCTGGCCATTGGCTTCCCAGGTCGCTACCAAACCCAAGCGATCGCAAACCAGGTAGTGAAATGTTCTCACTAACTTATCCGGCTGTTCGATCGCCGGGATATCATCATCTCCCGTCCCAGACTGATGTTCTGGTACCGGTGGCGATGGCGACGCCTCCGGCAGTTGAACCTGGCGTAAGTTGATGATTTCCCCACAGCGAGGACACTTGCCTGCACGACCCGTGAATTGCGGACTGACCTTTAATCGGGCCTGACAGGACGGACAGACGACGACTAGCATCGTTTATTCTCCCATTGGAAGTGACTCACAAAGGATCTTTCTGTTAATCATCGTCCGATTCAGCACACGAGATTGCAACCGTGTACCATGCTTCATTGGGGTTATATACCACTATATTTGGGAGCCTTCCCCGCCTTTGCGTGCCATTCTCGGAAAGCGTAACATGGGAGAATAGGCAATTGAGATAGGACTCAATCGGCGGGAAAAGAATGCCGGTAGAAAAGAGTGGAAGCTTCCGAACGGATTGTTCCAGGGGGGTGTCTGCGCTCTCGCTGTAAATGTCGGGAGCAACTTCCCAGCTTGCCGAAGAAGGACGAGAATACAACACTGACACTCTTGTGTGGCACGCTTGCCGGACAAGTTGGTGAAGAGCCACCGGGCGCACAAGGTTTGGTTATTGTTTCCTGGTCGAGCTTCCATAACGTGCCAGACGTAGTATTGGGATTGGTCGTTAGGCAGACGAGATAGATTTTTGCGGGACGATGATCACAAACCGGCCGCTTGCCCGTCGGTTTCATGCAACTTGTGGCACATTCCCGGATGTCCTTCGCCATCTCCGCAATGAAGCTCACCACAAGACAACTTAAGTTAAGCCATCCATTACTGTCAGTCATTTGGTAACCGAGGTTAATGATTAAAATGGAGCGATTGCCAGGTAGTTTCTTTGGACCATCCACTTTGGTAGAGTTGCTCCGGCACCGGGCGACGCACCAGCCCGACGATATCGCTTTTATCTATCTCGTTGACGGTGAAAACGAGGAACGACCCATTACCTACAGGGAGTTGGACCGGCAGGCGCGCGCCATCGCCGCTTGGCTTCAAACTCATGATCTGGTAGGCGAGCGGGCGTTGTTGCTGTATCCGCCGGGTCTCGATTTCATTGCGGCGTTCTTTGGCTGCCTGTACGGCGGGGTCGTGGCAGTCCCCGTATATCCCCCAAGGCGGAACCGCTCAATGGAGCGAATTCAGGCCATTTCCGACAATGCCCGCGCTCGGGTCGCCCTAACCACGCGGGCTGTCCGCGAGCGCGTTGATAATCTGATTCATGAGACACCTCATCTTCAGCAATTGACCTGGCTCACGACGACAGAAGTAGCCCCAGGAATTGAGGATCAATGGCAAACCCCGGATATTTCCGGTAAGACCCTTGCCTTCTTGCAGTACACCTCGGGCTCGACCGGGACTCCCAAGGGCGTCATGCTGACCCATGCCAACCTGATGCATAATTCGGCTTTGATCTGCTACGCTTTCGAGCATCGGCGATCGGGGACGGGCGTTTACTGGCTCCCCAGCTATCACGACATGGGTTTGATTGGGGGTATTATCCAGCCCGTTTTTGTGGGCCGCCCCAACGTGATGATGTCCCCCATGGCGTTCCTCCAGAAACCGTACCGCTGGCTTGCCGCGATCACAAAGTATCGGGGAACGACCAGTGGCGGCCCCAATTTTGCCTATGACCTGTGTGTGCGGTCGATTACCCCAGAACAGCGGGCAACACTCGATCTGAGCTCGTGGGAAGTCGCCTTTAACGGTGCTGAGCCTGTGCGGGCAGAGACGATTGAGCGGTTCAGTGAGTATTTCGCACCCTGTGGTTTCCGAAAAGAGGCCTTTTATCCCTGCTATGGCTTGGCCGAGTCCACGCTGATGGTTGTCCGGAGGTTTCGTTAAAGAACCGCCGGTGGTCCGGCTTTTCGACCACGAAGAGATTTCCCGCGGACGTGCCGTGGAATGCGCTGCGGAGAATCCCCACGCCCGGCCGCTTGTCGGTTCCGGACGGCAATTGCCGGATGGGAAAATCGTCATTGCCGATCCCGAAACGGGACGTCGTCTTCCCGATGGAGAGATCGGCGAAATCTGGGTGCAAAGTCCTTCCGTGGCTGTGGGATACTGGGACAACGAGGAAGCAACCCGGGAGACCTTCCAGGCCTACCTTACGGACGGAGAGGGGCCTTTTATGCGAACTGGTGATCTTGGCTTCCTTTGGGAGGGGGAGCTTTTTGTCACCGGCCGCATCAAAGATATGATCATTGTCCACGGCGTCAACGTTTATCCGCATGATATTGAGCAGACGGTGCAGCGATCTGACCATCGGTTGCGTCAAAATGCGGGGGCATGTTTCGCTGTCGAACAGGATGGCCGAGAGCAACTCGTCATCGTCCAGGAGATTGAGCGCCGCGTGAAAGACGGATTTGACGCGATTTTTCAGGCTGTCCGTCGCGCGGTATCGTTGGAGCATGAATTGGCCGTGGATGCCATCGTGCTGATCAAACCCGGGACCATTCCCCGAACATCAAGTAACAAAATCCAACGCTTTGCATGCCGACAGGCGTATTTGGACGGCACACTCGACGTCGTCGCAGTTTGGAAACGCGGCGAAATCCCAGATGAGGAAACCGAACCTGTCCTGGCATCAACGACGGTGTTGAAGGGTGAGGTCGCTTCCTTCAATCGGCAACCGGCGCCTTCGGGGAAACAGGGCGACGGTGACCGCCTTTCACCGTCGTTGCACCGATTGGCCGAGCGACTGGCAGAGGTGGATCAAACTGGCCCCGCGTGGCAGGCCGCCGGCAAAGGAACAGGACCGAATGGTGAAGATTCTCCTGATCGGACGGCAAAAGCAGGCCATGATCAACATCCCACCACCGCGGCTCAAGCGCCGCGAGATCGCCAGCAAATCGCGGAAGCCGTTCTCTCCGAGGTCCGTCGCGTAGCCCGTGACCGTGCGGAGGGGCTGACTCTTGAGACAGCGATTACCGAGATTGGCCTGGATTCTTTGGAACGCATGGAGATCCTGGCCTCCCTCGAGGAACGCTTTGGCGGCAGGTTCCCCGAAGAAATCCTTCCTGAATTGGAAACCTGTGCTCAGGTCGTTGAGGCCGTGGAAAAATACCTGGGTGGTCGGGAGCAGGAACGCCGTGTGGTGATTCCTCCCGGTCAGGATGTCCCGTCGGAGTACTACGATTTTGATAGGTTCCCGGAGTATCTCGCCTTACAGGAGCGGCTCCAAATCCTCGAGGCCAGCGGCCTCGGCAATCCATTTTTCACCGTACACGAGGGGATTACCAACGACCGCACGATCATCGGTGGTCGGGAGATGATCAATTTCTCCAGTTACAACTATATTGGCATGTCGGGTGATCCGACGGTGATTCGGGCTGTTCAGCAGGCGGTCGAACGTTTTGGGACGAGTGTTTCCGCCAGTCGACTTGTATCCGGAGAGAAAACGATCCACCGTGAGTTGGAACAGGAATTGGCCGATTTTTTGGGGACCGAGGCCGCCGTGGTCTTCGTTGGCGGACACGCGACCAACGAGACCGTCATCGGCCACCTCATGGGGCCGGGCGACCTGATTCTCCATGATGCCCTGTCGCATAACAGTATCCTTCAGGGCGCCATCCTATCGGGCGCTCGGCGCCGGCCATTCCCCCACAATGATTGGCGAACAGCGGATCGTCTTTTGGAACTTTTCCGTCGCGAGTACCGCCGGGTCCTCATTGTTATCGAAGGCGTGTACAGCATGGATGGCGACATCCCTGACCTGCCCCATTTCATCGAAGTCAAGAAACGTCACAAGGCCCTTCTGATGATCGATGAGGCCCATTCTATGGGCACCCTCGGAGACACAGGCCGCGGCATCGGCGAGTATTTCCACGTGCCAAGGCAGGACGTCGATATCTGGATGGGCACGCTCAGCAAGTCGTTTGGCAGTTGTGGCGGTTATATTGCCGGCAAGAAGTCCTTGGTGGACTATCTCAAATACACTGCGCCCGGTTTCGTCTTCAGTGTGGGACTCTCTCCGCCCAATGCGGCGGCCGCCCTTGCGTCACTGCGCCTGCTCAAAAAGGAACCCGAGCGGGTCGCCACGCTGCGAGAACGGGCAGCACTGTTTCTCCGTTTGGCGAAGGAGCGCGGCTTCGACACCGGGGCAAGCCACGATTCGCCTGTGGTACCTGTCATTGTGGGCAATTCGCTCCATTGCACGTTCCTGTCCCAGGCCTTGTTCCGGCGTGGAATTAACGTCCAACCTATCGTTTACCCGGCCGTTGAGGAACGGGCAGCCCGATTGCGGTTCTTCCTCACTTCGCGCCATACCGAGGAACAGATCCGCTACACCATTGATGTTATGACGGAGGAAATCGACAAACTCGACCCGAACTACCGGGCCGCACACCTGGGAGCCATCGCCGGACGGGAGTAGTCAGCCCAAACTGTGGCGCAATCGAAACCACCCCGGCTTTGCTGGTCAAAAATTGACCGTGACCCCTTTATTTTTCTCCGCAACTTGGCCATACTGAAAACGCTTCGATCAAGTGTTTTTGCGATGGTGCGTGTCAACGGTCACGGTTGATTTCATTGGAGGCAAACACGGATGGCCTGTTTGTCGGTCTCCGAGACGACCACATTTCGTTGGTCCTTTGAGGAAGACATCCACCGCTATCATGCGGCAGGTATTCCCGCGATCGGCGTGTGGCGTCAAAAACTTTCTGATTTTGGCGAAGAAAAAGGGGCGGAATTGATCGCCGAGTCAGAACTCAAAGTCTCCCACCTGTTCTGGGCAGGTGGTTTTACGGGGAGCGATGGCCGTTCCTATAAGACCTCTCTGGATGACGCCAAAGAGGCCCTGCATGCGGCGGCAGAACTGAAAACCCATTGTCTGATCGTCTATAGCGGTTCCCGGGGCACCCATACGTTTAATCACGCAAGGCGACTCTTCCGCGATGCCCTGAAAGAGCTGATCCCTCTCGCCCAGGAATTCGACATCTATCTCGGCGTCGAACCCATGCATCCCGGTTGTGGGTGTGACTTTACATTCGTCACCGATATTGAGGAATACTTCCGACTCGTTGATGCGCTGGGTTCAGATCGAATCAAGCTCGTATTCGATATTTATCATCTTGGGCTGACTGCCGACATCTTGACGCATATCCCCCGCCTCGCGCCGCAGACTGCTCTTGTGCAACTGGGAGATGCCAAACGGCCGCCTCAGGGTGAGACCAATCGGTGCCTCGTCGGCGAGGGCATTATTCCCGTGAAGGATATCGTCCAGGCCTTGCGGGACAATGGCTACGACGGTTTCTTTGATGTCGAACTGATCGGGGAAGATGTCGAACACTGCGATTACACCCAACTCCTGGAACACGCCAAAAGGGCCTATGAGCAGCTCGTTGGTCCCATCGGTCCCTTGGCCGTACCACACGGACCGTGAACGGTCCGGCGGTTTTTAAGGAAGATTGCGTTTTTCTGTCGCGGTCTCAGGCTTCAGTTTGATCGATTGATCGTGGAACGTCGATTGCATGCCACAGGCATGTAGCTGATGTTTTTTTGTACTTTCTGTTTTTTCACGGTCTTTCGTTGCTTTAATCTAACACTTGGATCGGCGTTGCCGTCAAAAGGTCGGTTCTCTTGTTGAATACTCACATGAAACACATTTCGCGGTGCATTGGGGCATTAGTATGCTTCCTGCTCGAGACTTGCACGCTTTTGGGATAATGACTGGACATAGCGGCGGAGATTCTTGGCCCAGCTTGCGAAACACTACGAATTCCTACGATTTTCTCGACAGCGGGAGAGAATGCTCAGTGCGGATGAACAGACGTGCGAAGATTCCATCGGATTGACGTTTTTCCGTGGGAGAGCAACAATAAGACGGTGACGGAGGCAAGATACGAGACCGGCCCTCAACCTTGTGTGCCACCGAGCGTTTGGCCAGGGAGTATGATTTGCCGAATGCTTGCTTTGTAAGAGGGACTTGGCCACAGTCGATCTTCGGAGATGAGTGGCTGGGTTAGCAGACATTGAGGGTGTGGCGGGATCTCGGTTGGAATATCCGGGCGATTAGCTCAGTTGGTTAGAGCGCCACCCTTACAAGGTGGAAGTCGGCCGTTCGAGTCGGCCATCGCCCACTAAATTGTTTTGTAGTAATAAGTTACGTTGTGCACCATGTTGCACAACATCGTAATTGAACACGCCTTGCGATTCAACCTTCTCTAGCTTGCCGCGTGGTGCGGGAACGCTCTGTGCCGCATTCTGTGCCACCGGTGTGCCGGATTCTGTGCCACCCTCGAAACGTACATTGCCGGCGACGGAAGAGCTTACTTTTTCGATAGTGGAGGGGTATTGGATTGCCCGTTGGTAATCGGCCTCCGTCACCTGCCAATAGTGCTTGTCGGCAATCTGCACAGTATGACCGCACCAGGCGGCCGCCACGTGTTGCGGGTATTTCCGAACCAGCTCCGTAGCCCGCGTGGCCCGTAAGTTTTGCCAAAGTTTCGGCCAAGGCTTCAGGCCGGCCCGTCGGACAATTCGTTCCAGTTGTGTTCGTAGGTTGACCGCCGTGCTTCGGTACCGATTGATGACGTACACCGTTCCTTCGGGCGTTTTGTCCCAAAGCTCTTCGAGGGCCTGTCGCACCTCCGTAAAGAGGGGGATGATCCTTTCCGCGTGGCCCGCATGATGGGCTGTCTTGGGGCTTGGAACGCGCAGCCGACCGCGTTCCCAATCCACGTCCGTCCACGCGAGGGCCAGAATCTCGCTCGGGCACCGCAACGCCCCCCATCGCGCCAAGGCAAACATGGCCCGCCACTCCGCATCCGGGCAGGCTTGCATGACCTTGGCCGCTTCTTCGGGCGTCACGAAGTAATCCCGGGTGCGGTTGCTTCTTATCGTGCCGGATAACTTCGCAAAAGGGTTCTTGGACAATAGTCGGCGCTCCACCGCGTCTTGGAAGAATTGTTTAGCGTCTTGAATACGTTTTGCTTGGGTGTTGGGTGACAGCGGTACGCCGAGGTTTGCATCCGCGTAGCGATTCAACCGCGCTGCGGACGTTTTTAGCCACCGGGCGAAGTCCAGGGCGTCGCCAGCGCTGATATTGGCCAATGGTCTATCGGGTCCGAAGAACGCTAGCAAACACCGGGCGGCTTGGCGCCAATGGACAACCGTCGACGGCTTCGCGTCCGTCCGCCGGGCAAGGTAATCCTCTAGGAAAGTCTTCAATGTCATACTTGCCGCCGGCTGGAGATCGATTAGCCCAAGTCGGGCCAGCTTCTCTTTGAGCGTCTCCCCGATGGTGTTCAGCCAAGCCGCAGTAGCTTGTTGGACGGGTAAACCACTAATTCGGGCCGCTAAGAGGGCCTCCATGTGAACGCGGATCGATTCCGCGGTCTTCTTATCCACTCGCCCAAGGCGGAGCGTTTTCCGTTTCCCATCAGGCGCCACAAAAAGAATTCGCCAGCCTTTACCATCTTTTGCCACAGACGCCATAACGAAACTCCATCGTTCAGACAATCCGCCCCCTCTGTTATTGAAGAGCCGCGGATTCCGGGGGTTTGGTTCTCCGTAGCTCATCTCGATCTTCTATGGTTGCTATCGTAAAACCGCCCATCCCTTTCGTTTTACTGCTCGCCGTTTGTTCCTTGCTTGGGCCAGAACCACTTGAGCGATTTGAATGTTCTCTCGGTCCCTAACCGGCCCCGTAAAGCCCAACGCACCTGAGGATATGGCTAGCCGCTGATTGCCGCAAGCGATGGTCCTCATCTTGCCCTAAGTTATCGTCTAAGGTTTGAAGAACCCGGGTGACCAGTTCCCGAAGCCGCCCGACGTGCGATCCCCAGACTCCGCACCGCTGTGCATTTAGGGCCGCTTGAAATAGCTCATCCTTGTTTCGCCAAGTGGTGACTATTTGCCGATTCATTTCGATGGTGTGAGCTATCTCTTGATCGGTCTTACCCGTCAGCAGCGGTTCAATCGCGGTCTGGTGGGCGAGTCGCAAACGTCGGGTTTTGTTGAACCTCGCCACGGCGTTTCCCACATAAATCACGACGATTTTTTAGTTTCCTAACGCGAGACTTGGCCGGCACGTGTTTTTTCTTCGTCCCTCGGCGGTGTTCAACTTGCTGCTCCGAAGCAATTACAAGAGCGTCCACCGCCTCATGCCACCGCAGCGGATCAATACCGCCTACCGTGCACGCCTCCACCAGTTCCCTGACCGCGGCGTCGTGGTGGGCCTCGTACTCAGCCAGCAGCTCTTGGCGTGGCGTGATCGGTCCAATTGGAATGATCACAAATCCGGTAGGGTTACTGTCACTTTTTACCAGTTGGATGCGATAGCCAGTGTCCCAGAGAGAGT
>Ga0067045_1027602_pt1 | contig 82835 bp, 78 predicted proteins | sample TerdegcTABiofilm_FD_59184 | JGI IMG/M metagenome (GOLD analysis project Ga0067045, IMG submission 59184) | Combined Assembly of (Gp0054472, Gp0054536) Wastewater bioreactor microbial communities from Singapore -Terephthalate degrading... | reverse complement strand
CCTGTTGATCCGGCGTTTGATCCCGCTCTCTTCCGCCCCTTTTCGGTCGTTCTCTGAACCGAGGAGGCTATGGATGTAGATTCCAGGTACGCCAGGAAGAGCCAGAAGGATAGCCTGCGAGGCCAGGAACTTCCGCACCCGCAGGGTATCACTTAAAGTGGTTTCCGAAATCCCGCTAAAAAAGTTGATGTTAAGTTCATAAGGCACCTCGCCGCTTGGAGTTGCCTTGTAGGATACGTATCCTCCCCGTTCCTCCACGGCTCGGATCATCCCAGATAGTTCCTCCTCCGTAAGAATCCCTTGTACGGGCAGTACCCCAATTCCATCATGGGAAGCGGCAAAGTTGAAAAAGCTCACGCCTTCCCTAGGAGCTTTTATCATGGAAGCCCACTCTTGCAGGTGACGGGAATCGGCTCGTAGGAATGCATCCAACAGAAGGGGAGGAAGGGCGAACTGGTACACCAGGTGCGCTTCGTCTCCCTCGCCAAAATAGGAAAGGTTTTCCTGGTGCGGAACGTTCGTTTCCGTTATGAGGAGGGTGCCGGGAGCTACTTCGTCTACCAGTGCCCGGAGGAGCTTTACCACCGCGTGTGTCTTGGGATGGTGGATGCAAGGAGTGCCCAATTCTTTCCATAAATACGCAATGGCATCCAACCGAATGATCCGAATCCCCATACGAAGGTAGAACAGAAAAACGTCGATCATTTCCAGGAGAACTTCTGGCTCCCCATAGTTCAGATCTACCTGGTCCTCACTGAAAGTAGTCCATACCCATCGGTCTCCTTGTTTCGTGGGGAACCGGGTCAACAGGGGATGGGTTCTAGGCCGGAACACTCCCGAAACATCCGCGTCGGGTGAAAGGGAAAGGAAGTACCGGGTGAAAGGATCTTTCCCTTCGAGAAACCCCTGAAACCAGGGGCTTCTTACTGAACAATGGTTTAGGACGAGATCTGCCATCAAAAGGAAGGAATCGGAAAGGGCTTGAATATCTTCCCAGCTTCCCCAGTCGGGATTCACTTGCCGGTACTCGATCACCGAAAAGCCATCATCGGAAGAGAAAGGATAGAAGGGGAGGATATGGATTCCCGTCACCGTTCCTTCGAGAAAAATCCTGGCAAACTCTCGAAGGAGTTTTAGGGGTTTCGTGCCTGGTTTTTGGAACTGGTCTCCATAGGTGATGACGATGGAGTCCCGTTCGCTCAAAGGGAATTCTCCGCTACTTTTCATTGAATCGGGCTCTACCGCCGCGTCCCCCATTGCAGGGCGGGACATCGCGTTTCGCCTATTCTTTTCCACTTCCCGTTGCCACTTAGAAAGCCGTTCCCCTAGCTTTTGGAACGTATCCTTTCCAACCTCTAGCCCGTAGAGAAACTGCAGCAGTTCCAGAATCTTAGGGTTCATTTTCACGCTCCCCCATTAATTTTCTTTTCTTTCCATACTTTCACCGGTGTTCGCACCTCGCGCTTGATCCCTTTTTCAGAGAGCGAGATAGTGCACGATCAATAGGACGAAAAAGGTCATTGTCGCCAGACCAAACACGTGGGTGAACACCACTCCTTCGGCCGCGTGCTTCGGATCCACATCGTACTTGAAGGCCATGGTGACTGAGTTCACGCTAGCCGGAGTGATGCTTACTAGCATAAAGATTACTAAAGTTTCCGGGGGAAGTATACCTTTCAAAGATAGCGCAACGAGCAAAGCCAAGGCGGGAACCACAAGAATGCGAATGGATCCACAGAGGAGGTTCCATTTGTCCAATTTCAAGGCCCGGAATCCCAACTCGTAGATCCGGGCTCCCGCTACGAACAGTCCCATGAAAAGGGTCGGCTGACCTAACACCGCGGTAGACTCCGCGATCAGAGGGGGGATCGATCGGTTCCATCCCATAAGAACAAAGACAATGGCCAGTATGGTAGCGATCATCCCTGGTGAAAAGAGGTTCCCCAGCAGTTCCTTCCGACTCAAAGGACCCGCGATGGTAGAGGCCCCCACAGTCCATAGCACCAAGATGGATCCGAGGTTCGCTACCGCGAGGAGGGCCGTTCCCTTGCCCGGATAGAAGAACTCGGCAAAGGGTAGGGCCATCAAGAGAAAGTTGTTCATCGTTGTCTGGAAGAGGAAGACTTTCCTCTGGTCTCCCTCGTATCCTGCTGCGCGGGCCACGATCGATCCGATGATCCATCCTATTAAATGGATCCCGATGCACAGAAACGGTAGGGATAGGTTATCCAACACATCGGAGGGGTGAAGGGTGCGGGTGATAGAAGAGAAAATAAGGGCAGGCCACACGAGATCCACCATCACCCGACTGAGATCCCGCTCTCCCTGCTCCGTGATCAGTTTGAGCTTTTTGGCAAGAATGCCGGAACCCATCATGAGGACCACGAAAAGAAGTCTGTTGAGAATCGTAAGGAAGTATATCATTGGGGGTGATATGACATGGTTTCAGAGAAAAGATCAATAGGGAGGAGGAGCTATGCCTATCCTCCTCCCCACGGATGAACCTTACTTACGCGAAGTCCTTTTTAGTGCTAGGGGAATTACTTGCGGCTGATATGGAAGGCGAAGCCCGCGATTTCCAGGTCGAGGTACACGACCTTCATCACTCCACCCTCCACTTTTGCTGTATCCGCCTTGATTCCTATTCCCTTAGAGGCGAAGTACGCTACCGCTCGTTCCACGCTATTGGCGGCAATCCCAATATGCCCGTGGGCACCCAAGTACTGTTTTTTCATGATCTCGAAGGGTTTTCCCGTGAAGATGCTGGAGTTCCCTTCTTTGATGGGGAGTTTGAAGAACTTGGAAAGAAGTTCCGCCACCTTCTTTGCCTCAGCTTCGTTCTCCGTATTGATACCCACGTGGAGCAGTTCGAACCCATGCACCAGAGCAACAGCCTCCGAGGCTAGCCGGGTAATTTCCTCGAACTTGCCGGCAGAAATCGCATCGCTCGGGACCATCCAGGATCCTCCCACTGCCCAGATCTTGTTCCAGGACAGGTAGGAAGTAACGTTAGACGGATTGATCCCTCCGGTTGGAATGAAGGAGACCTCTGTATATGGCGCTGCCATCGCTCTAAGCATGGCCAGCCCTCCTGAGTTTTCCGCAGGGAAAAACTTCAGGACTTTTAAACCGAACTCCAACGCTTGTTCTATCCCGGTAGGATTGTTGATTCCCGGAGTGACGGGAATATTTTCCTTCACACAGTACTCCACAACCTTGGGGTTAAACCCCGGGGACACGATGAACTTAGCTCCGGCGGCTGTAGCTTTCTTTACCTGATCCACCGTCAACACGGTCCCCGCTCCCACCAACATCCCAGGCACTTCCTTCGTGATCCGCCGTATGGACTCTTCGGCGGCAGAGGTGCGGAAGGTAACCTCCGCTACAGGCAAGTCTCCAGCCAATAAGGCCTTAGCCAGAGGAACCGCGTCTTTCGCATCGTCGATCTTGATAACCGGAACCACTCCGATATTGCTGATTTGAGTTAAGATATCTGACATACAAACCTCCCTCAATTAGCGTTCTACCCGGGCACTTCCACCGGCAACCAACTTCTCCACTTCTTTCAAGGAAGCCATCGAGGTATCCCCGGGGGTGGTCATGGCCAATGCTCCATGGGCAGCCCCGTACTCCACGCACTGCTGAGGATCCTTACCCAAAAGGAAAGCGTAGATCAGTCCCGATGCGAAACTATCCCCTCCGCCTACCCGATCGTAAATTTCCAGATTCTTGTACTCCCGAGCCTGGTAGAAGTTCCCCTCATAGTACAGCACGGCGCTCCAGTCGTTGAAGGTCGCGGATTTCACCTCACGCAGGGTGGTAGCAACCGCTTTGAAATTGGGGAAAGTCTTTACCACTTCAGCGATCATCTTCTTGAAGTTCTCCACGTTGATTCCCCGGATATCTTTGGAGAGCCCTTCCACTTCGAACCCCAACGCAGCGGTGAAGTCTTCCTCGTTCCCGATCATCACATCCACGTACTTAGCAATCTCCCGGTTCACTTCCACTGCCCGTTTCTGCCCTCCATTCGCTTTCCAGAGAGAAGCCCGATAGTTAAGATCGTAACTAGTAACCGTTCCATTCGCCTTTGCCGCCTTCATCGCTTCGATCACTAGTTCTGGAGTGGTTGCGGACAGAGCAGCAAAGATCCCCCCACAGTGGAACCAACGAACACCTTCCTCTTTGAAAAGCTTGTTCCAGTCCACATCCCCCACCTTCATCTGGGATGCGGCGGAGTTTGCCCGGTCGGACACACCCAACGCTCCCCGGACTCCGAACCCCCGTTCCGTAAAGTTCAACCCAACCCGTGTGTTCCGACCGATCCCATCGAAGGGCACCCATTTCACGTGGGAAAGATCCACTCCTCCCTGCATGATGAGGTCCTGCAACAGGTACCCCACGTCATTGTCAGGGATAGCGGTAACCACGGTGGTATCCAGACCGAAGCACTTCTTCAGTCCTCGGATCACGTTGTACTCTCCCCCTCCTTCCCAGACTCGGAACATCCGGGCAGTTTTGATCCGGACATCTCCCGGATCCAACCGAATCATGATTTCCCCCAGTGCTGCCGCGTCCCATCGGCAGGCGCTTTTTGGTTTTATTGTGAGTTTTTCCATAAGCCTTTACTCCTTCCGTCTATAAATTCCGCCCGAGTATCCCATGCGGCGGGATATCTCCGCGGCTGTTTGCCGAACCTTTTCTCCATACTCCTGTATCTTCTCTGGCGAAAACGAGTCTGCCACACCCGATACGCTGATGGCCGCGATGATCCGCTTGGAGTAATCTCGAATGGGAGCCCCCACGCACCGGACAGTCAACTCATGCTCCCGATCATCGATCGTGTACCCTCGTTCCCGTGCGAGTCGAAGGTTCTCGATGAACGCTTCGATGTTGGCAATCGTATTGGGGGTCTTTTTCTCGAACGGATAGTCCCGTAAGAGTTCCCGTAGTTCATCATCCGAATAATCCAATAGAAGAGCTTTCCCCAGGGAAGTGCAGTGAATAGGCACCCGGGTACCGATGATGGAATAGCGGCGCAGGCTGGTGAAGGTTTCTGTCTTGTCAATGTACACCACATCGAATCCCTGCCGCAACGCAAGGAACACCGTGTGACGAGTCGTTTCCGTAAGCTCATACATGCAGGGACGAGCTTCGATCTTGAGATCCAGGCTATTGAGGAAGGAATTGGCCAATTCCACCAGATGGAGTCCCAAGGTGTACCCTTGTCCCTCTTGGGTTTTTTGGACGTATCCCCGTTCCGCCAGTACGGACAGAAGGCGAAACACGGTACTTTTATGGAGCCCCGTTTTTCGACTCAGCTCGATCAGGCCGATTCCCCTCGGATTATTGGCTAGTTCCTCCAATAGATCGATCGTTCGACTAACCGAACGTACCGATCCAGGTTTGGTCTTGCCAGTCTTTTGCCTGCCAGTCTTTATGCCAGTACTGCGTTCCATCCTTCGACAAATACCTCAGAGTTAGTTTCATTATGTGAAATAACGGTTCTATTATATGATGTAAATGCGATTTTGTCAAAGAGGGAGGCAACCTTACACGCTCTCCTCTAGGCACCCTTCCCGATCATCGGGTTTCCCCCGTAACCGGGAAGCGAAGGACAGTGTGGCGTAGATGAGCATGACGAAACTGGAAAAAGGTACGCAAAGATAGAGGATCCGCTTCGATAGTTTAAAGATGGGCGTTTGGTCGGTAGCCCGGAGAGTCAACTCGATACTGTACACCAAGAGAATGAAGAAAAAGAGTACCCCGCACCCTTCGATGAATAGATCGATGAACCTCTTCCATTTCCCTTTGAGAGTATCTGGCACAAGACACACCCGAAAATGTTCCCGCTCCCTCCAGAGTGCCGCGGAGCCGAAAAATACGAAATACGCGAACACCATCTCCACGATCTCATCGAACCATCCAAACGAAAAAATCGGTACGAATCGGAAGAACACGTTGCCTAACAGTAGGAAGAAGAGGAGGGCTAACGCAATCATGCTGATTCCCCGGAGAGTTTTCCCCACCACGCGATCCACAAGGGATACATACGGTAAGAAGTTCGACTTTTCCGCCCGCTTCGGTTCCATACGGCACCCCTAACTGATAAGATTGGGAAGGAACAGGGCCAATCCCGGGAAAAAGGCAATGATGAGCGTAACAATGAGTATACCAATGATATAGGGTAATAGTTCCTTGCTCAAAGTCCATAGATCGACCCCGCTGATACTGGCTACCGCGTAAAGACTCATCCCCACGGGAGGAGTAACGAGCCCGATCATGGAACAGAGGATCATCACGACCCCGAATTGTACGGGATCTATTCCATACTGGGCAATGAGCGGCATAAAAATGGGAATTGTGATCACCAACACGGCAATCCCCTCCAAAAAGCATCCTAGGAACAGAAGAATCCCAATGATGATAAGGAGTAGCAACTGTGGACTTGAGCTAAACGCAGTGAGGCCGGTAATGACCGCATCCGGAATCCGCTGATGGATCAGAAGCCACCCAAAGAATCCCGCGGACGAAATGATGAACAGAACCCTTACCGTGTGAAGAGTCGTCTCCCAGAGAATTCTGGGAAGATCCCGAAGCCGGATTTCTCGGTACACCACAAGACCTAGGAACAGGGCGTACACGCAGGCAATCACGGCTGCTTCGGTAGGTGTGAACAATCCGAATAGAATTCCCCCAATGATGATCACAGGAGTCATGAGTGGTAAGAAGGCGCCCTGAAAACTCGTCCAGATTTCCTTAAGGGTAGCTCGAGTTCCTTTGGGATAGTTCCGGATCCGGGCAAGGATTGCTACGGCGATCATCATCGCAATGGTCATCATGATTCCCGGAATGAATCCAGCCAGGAAGAGTTTCCCAACCGAAGTGTTCGTAATACTTCCATAGATAACAAAGGGAATACTGGGGGGAACCACAGGACCGATGGTGGAAGAGGCGGCCGTGATGGCTGCTGAAAACTTCCGATCGTACCCCGCATCATCCATCGCTTTGATTTCAATCAGTCCGAGCCCCGCCGCGTCGGCCACGGCAGAGCCGGACATTCCCGAAAAGATCAGACTGGCCAGAATATTCACATGTCCCAATCCACCCTTCACGTGACCGATCAGAGCGTTGGCGAACTGAAAGATCCGGTTGGTAATACCCCCCGTGTTCATCAGATTCCCAGCCAAAATGAAGAAGGGGATGGCCAGGAGGGTGAACCCTGTAGTGGCATAGTACATTCGTTGGGCGATCATGGTAAGAATACTGGCTTCGCCTAGAAGAACAAAGGTGCCAATGGCGGTGATTCCCATCGCAACGGCCACGGGAACACCGAGAAGCATCAATCCGATAAGCGCGATGAAGATCCCTAGGGTTACCATCCCGACCTCCTACTCGATCTATTCGACCAAATAGCAACAGATTACAATCGAAGCCCTCTCAGTTCTTCTCCACCATTTTGAGGAAGGCATCCACGTACTCTTTCCCCGCATACTGAGCGATCTTGTCATACGCAGGTTGCATGGCGGCTTTAAAGGGAGCGAGATTCGGGGTAGTTACCACCATGCCGATTTGCTTCAGCTTCTCGATAAGACCGGTTTCCTCTTCCTGGAGGGTCTTGCGCATAAAGTCGCCCGCTCTCTTGCTTTCCTCCATTACGATCTTCTGTTGCTCGGCGGTTAACTTCTCCCAAGTCTTCTTGCTCATCACATGGACCATCGAGTTGTACACGTGCCGGGTCAACGCTAGGTACTTCTGAACTTCGTAGATCTTATTGGAGTAGATGACAGCGAGTGGGTTCTCTTGTCCATCCACCACGTTCTGCTTCAACGCCATGTAGAGCTCCGCAAAGGAGATCTTGGTAACCACGGCCCCTAACGCTTCCATAGCCGATTGCAGTTGGATTTCCGGTGGAGTTCGGATCTTCAACCCTTTCACGTCCTCCGGACTATTGATGGGTCGTACGTTGTTGGTAAGGTTCCGGAATCCCCATTCCCAGTTGGAAAGAAACACTAACCCCTGCTTATCCAACTCTGGGGCGGCCCAATCCTTAAACTCCCCATCCAACACTTTATACGCATGGGCATAGTCCCGGAACACAAAGGGTAGCATAACGGTGGCGAACTTCTTGGTGTACTTATCCAATGCCCCTTGGGTGGGAAGACTCATATCGATGGCACCCAGGATGTTCTGTTCCAACATCTGGGGTGGATCCCCAAGCTGGTTGTTGGGGTATACGGCGATCTTGATCAACCCATTGGTTCGCTTCTCCACAGCCTCAGCGAACATCTTTGCCGCTCTGTCTCCCGGGTGTCCATCCGCCGCATAATGGCCAAATTTCATCTGGATCGGTTTTGCCGCCGATTCCTTTGCTCCCGCAGCGTATAAGGTTACACTAAACGCGAGGAGCAATACCAAAGCACACAGTACCGTTCGTTTCATCCTATGCCTCCTTGATCCTTGTTTTCTTGATTCGCAGTCCGACGAAAGGAAGTCTCCAACGGAGACAACTCCTCTTAGGGCGAGCCAGCCCTTAACGAGCCAACCATCCCCCGTCCACTGCGATGGCATACCCATGCACGTAGTTGGAAGCAGCCGAAGCGAGGAACACGGCCGCCCCCTTCAAATCCTCCGGTTTACCCCAGCGGCCCGCAGGGATACGACTTAAGATTTCCGCGTTCCGTTTTTCGTCTTGCCGGAGGGCTAACGTATTGTTCGTTTCCATGTATCCTGGTGCGATGGCGTTCACGTTGATTCCGTACCTAGCCCATTCATTGGCGAGAAGCCTCGTGATTCCGAGGACCCCACTCTTGCTAGCCGTATAGGCCGCGATGCGAATTCCCCCCTGAAAGGAAAGCATTGAGGCGATATTAATAATCTTTCCACCCGTTCCCTGTTTTAGGAACTGCTTTGCCACCGCTTGGGAAAGGAAGAATAACACTTTCAGGTTGGTGTTCATCACCGCATCCCAATCTTCTTCTGTGTATTCCAGCGCGTCGTTGCGGCGAATGATTCCCGCGTTATTCACTAGGATGTCAATTCGACCAAACGCATCGAGAGCAGCCCCGGTAATTCTTTTAGGGGCACCCGGCTCCAGAAGGTCGATCTTAATCAGACGGAACTTCCTTCCCAGAGCCTCGATCGCTTCCTTCGTTTCCTTCGCATCCCGCCTCGCCACGCCCGCAATATCGGCCCCTGCTTCGGCTAGTCCGATCGCGATGGCTTGTCCCAATCCCGTATTACATCCTGTGACGATGGCTACTTTACCGTCCAGTTTAAAATCCTCTAACACCATGGTAACCTCCTCTACCGGAGAACACTCATGGGAACCGCATCCATATCGGTAAAGGTCTGGTTCTCACCCACCATTCCCCATACAAAAGAATAGTTCCGAGTACCCACGCCAGAATGAATCGACCAGCTTGGAGAAATCACCGCCTCTTCGTTCCGTACCACTAGGTGCCGTGTTTCAGTGGGAGCCCCCATCAAGTGGAATACCACCGCGTCCGGGCTAACATCGAAGTAGAGGTACACCTCCATTCGCCGTTCATGAGTGTGAGTAGGCATTGTATTCCAAACGGAACCGGGTTCAAGGCGAGTGAATCCCATCACTAACGAGCAGGTAGGCAGTACATCCGGATGGATCACCTGATAGATCGTACGCTTATTCGATTCTTCCATGGATCCCATAGGGACCTTCTTCGCTTCCTGGATCGTGATCCTCCGAGTAGGAAAGGAAGCATGAGCCACCCCGCTGAGAAAGTAGAACTTTGCGGGCTTCTTCGTATCCAGACTCTTTAATCCTATTTCTTTGCTACCCTTACCAATATAGAGGGCGTCTAAATAGTCCAAATGATACGAACTACCATCCACCGTTACTTCTCCTGAGTTCCCTATGTTCAGTACACCCATCTCCCGTCGTTCCAATAGGTACTCTGATCCGAGGGTCTTCTTATCGGCTTCCAACCGAATCTCGGAAAGAGGCACCGCTCCACCCACGATGATTCGATCGATGTGGGAATAGATCCACTTCAGTTTACCTGGAACAAACAGATCTTGGATGAGGAACTCCCGCCTCAGTCCTTCCGTGTCGAGGGTTTTCCCATGCTCCGGATGGATCCCATACCGGATCTCGAACGCTGTATCTTTTGACATTCTTATTCCTCCAATAATCCCTGCTTTCTCATTAGTTCCACGTGACTTTCACGGGGAGGAGCGAAGATATCGATTCCTTTGAACCCCGTCTTCGTGAATCCCCCATGCTCCACGTTGGCTGGATGCACCACCACATCCCCCGCTTCCACATGGTAGGTCCTCCCCTCGATCACATGTTCCTCCGAACCCTCTAGAATAATGAGAATCTGTTCCGCTTCATGCCGGTGCAAAGGAAACTCTGTTCCCGGTGGGTTTTCGATGAAGCTGACCAAAAGATTATCGCCTAGGACGAACCGTGTCTTCGAAGCTACCGTGAGCATCGTAATGGGAAGATCGGCAATCCTGTACACATACCGTTTATCTTTCATTTTTGCCATGCATTTCACCTCGTTTAGTTTCGTAATACAAAACTCTATTTCGTGTAATGATTCTATTATGAGTACAGACGAGTTGTCAATAGAAGACGATTTCGCAATGAGTAAAAAAAAAATTGACAAACCCTGCATCCTAGGTTAAAGTTTCGTATTAGAATATAATGTTTCATAATACGAAATTTTTAAAACCATAGGAGGATTGATTATGAAAAGATGGTTCAGTCTAGTAGGTGCCCTTCTGTTCGTCACTACACTTGTGCTTGCCAGCGGGGTGAAAGAATCTAAAGTTTTAAAACATGATTATGTTGAGATTAAACGAGAGAACTATCTAAAGACAATCGATGGTAAGGACGTGGATTTGTATACGATACGAAATAGTAAAGGGACATTAATTGCGAAAATCACGAATTACGGTGCTAAGATCGAACAATTGCTCGTACCAGATAGAAATGGATTTTTAGGGGATGTTGTGCAGGGATATGAGAGTATTGACAAGGCAGTGATCGGTCAAGCATCTATGGGTGCCTTTATTGGCCGCTATGCGAACCGTATTGGGAAAGCAAAATTCACTCTAGATGGTAAAGAGTACCAACTAGCCAAGAACAACGGCGAAAACTGCCTCCATGGAGGTCAAAAAGGATCCCGTTTCTGCGTGTTCGATGCACGACAACTGGATGATGCCTCTGTAGAAATGTTCTACACCTTCCAAGATGGAGAAGAAAACTTCCCAGGGAAACTCGCACTCCGAGTGTTATACACGGTAACGGATCAGGACGAATTAGTTGTAGATTATCAATCCTACGCTGTAGATAAGAATACAGTAGCCAGTTTTACGACTCATAGTTTCTTCAATCTTTCTGGTAACCTAGGAAGCTCTATATTGGATCATGTAATAAAAGTGAATGCCGACTATTTTCTCCCCATCGATTCGAACCTGATCCCCACTGGTGAAGCTCGAAACGTCACCAACACGGTGATGGATTTTCGCGTGCCCACGACGTTTGGCGCACGAATACAGAGCGATTATGATCAGCTCAAATTAGCAAATGGGTATGACCACCATTATGTCCTAAATAAAAATAATCCGAACGGATTCGAATTCGCTGCCAGCGCTTGGGATCCTAAGTCGGGAAGGTACATGGAAGTCTGGACCACCGAGCCCGGTATGCAGCTCCATACAGGAAACAACCTTGCAGGACAAGAGCCTCGGGACCTAGGGAAAGGAGCAAAATTCGTGTTCCGTTCCGGTTTCAATATGGAGCCTTCCCGATTCCCCGATAGCCCCAATAAACCCCACTTTCCTACTACTGTAGTTAAGGTGGGGGAATGGTACACGGGAAAGACGGTTTACCGGTTCTCTGTCAAATAGCAAATAACGCTATCTTCCTGCTCTGGTCTTCCCAGAGCGGGAAGAGCTCCTAATTACCCTTTGATGACTACCTGAATCTTTCCTTCCAGTAATCGACGAAACTCTTCCGCGTCTTTGGAGCTACCCACGATGGAACCATAGTGCATCGGTACAGCGATGGTAGGTTTGATGTCGTGAAGAGTCGCTTCGGCCGCTTCTCGGGCTGTCATGACATACGTGCCCGACACGGGTAAAAGAGCGATGTCGATTTTCCCCAGATTCTTCATCTCGGGAATCCGGTCCGTATCTCCCGCTAAGTAGACTCGCACACCCTGGATCGTGATTACGTACCCCACCCAACCATTCTTTTTGGGATGAAAGTTCTTGTTCACGTTGTAGGCAGGGACAACTTCGATCTTCACCTCTCCTAAAGAAAAAGCGTCCCCCGCTTTCACTGTCCGTACCTTTCCTCCCAGTTTCGACGCACAATCGGCCGGCGCTACCACCGTGGTATCCTTCGTGAGTAGTTTTTGGACATCCTCGGGAGAGCAGTGATCATAATGTTCATGGGTAATGAGGATGATGTTCGCCGCATCGTTTCGCTTGAGCTGGTACGGATCCGTGTAGATCACCACTTCCCCTTCGATCTTGAAGGTGTCGTGTCCCAACCAATGGATCTTCTCGATCATTTACGCCTCCTTCAGCATGAGATCTTCCTCTATGATACACCTTCTCCACCCTAGGTCAACCAGGCCCTCGTACACGGGACAGCAAGAGAACCAGACAATGCCAAACCTAATAAAAAACCCGGCCTATAAAGGACCGGGTTTTGTAGGACAGTAATCAGTCGGTAATTGTCATCGCATGTAGAGACCACCGTTCACATCGATAGTTTCACCGGTTATGAAGTCGTTTTCAATGAGGAACTTAATGGCCGAAGCAATATGGTAGGCCTGTCCATTCTTTTTCAAGGGAGTATTTTCCCGCCAGGACTGTAGCATCTGGGGATTGGAAACCTTCTCGTGGAAGGGTGTTTCGATCACCCCCGGTGCTACCGCATTTACCCGAATCTTGGGGGCCAACTCTTTGGCGGCTCCCCGGGTGAACACGTCCACGGCTCCCTTGGAGGCGGCATACACGGTGGCGGTAGGTGCCCCATGACGAATGGCAATCGACGATAGGTTAATGACACAGGGATTCTCTCCCTTTTCTAGAAGGGGCACACAGAGGGAGGTCATCAGGATGGCGCTATATGAGTTTAACGCGAAGATCTCCGCCATCTTGTCCCATTGGATCTCCCCTACCTTCATCCGTTGAATGAGCCCTCCGGCATTGTTCACCAACACATCTAATTTTCCGTACTTCTTGGAGACGAAATCCACCACTTTCTTGCAACCCGCCTCGGTCCTGAGATCCGCCTGTACGAGGGCCGCTTTCCCGCCCTTCTCTTCCACTTTCTTAGCGGTTTCCTGTGCGGGCTTTTCCGAAGCGTTGTAGTGAATGATGATGGTGTTCCCGTTCGCTAACTCTATAGCGCTTTCCGCACCGATTCCTGTACTGGCGCCTGTAATGAGAATGATCTTACCCATGGTTGCCTCCCCTCTTGTGTTTTTATTTGTTCAGGATATGTACAAAAATACTGTAAATCCTTTAAGCCGTCAACCAACAGAACTATCTTACCGTGATAGCCAACCGTTCCACAGGAGAGGATGATTCCACCCAACCGAGGCGATGGGAAAGCTCTCGTGCCGCTCGCACCACTAGGGGGGCAATTTGTTCGGTATCCATTTTTTCCTTCACGCAGATCATCGCCACACTGATGGCGCCGATTACCACTCCCCGATAATCCCGAATGGGAGCTCCCAAACATTGGATTCCAGGTTCATACTCTTCGTTATCGAACGCCCAGCCTCGTTCCCTGCTTCTATGGAGTTCTTCCAAGAGGGATGGGAAATCTTGGATCGTGTTTGGAGTGAACCGCTCAAATGGAATAGAGCGAAACATCTCCCTGATTTCATCATCCCCAAGGTGCATGATCATTGCTTTACCCAGGGAAGTACAATACAGGGGTCTTCTCTGCCCCACAATGGCGTATTTCCGGAGGCTATTATGCTGTTCCACCTTGTCGAGGTATACTACTTCGTTATTCTGTAGGGTAGCTAGATATACGGTTTGGCCAGTCAAATTACTCAGGTTCCGCAAAATCGGTTCTGCTTCGGTTTTGAGTTCGATGTTGTTCAAGTAGGAGCTGGAAAGTTCGATAAAACGCACACCGATCCGATAGAGGTTATCCTCTCCTTTTTCGATATATCCCCTTCTCCGCAAAACCGACATGAGACGAAATACGGTGCTCTTGTGCAAGTCCAGCTTCTTTCCGATCTCTGTCAGAGAGATTCCAGATCGCTCCCGGGAAAGAAGTTCGAGGATATCGAAAATCCTTTCGATCGATTGAACCGTCATACCTTCATCATACCCCTTTATTATAAAGAATGCAAACTCATCATAAGGGTATCTCTTGGATATGTTCGCCTAACTCAGGAATTGCCTTGGCTGCTTCTTTTAAGGCATCTCTTCCCGCGAGGATAGAGGCGTATCCTTCATCGAAACGACTCAACAATCGTTCGGCGGCAGCCTGCAGATCCGAAGGACGAGTATCTAATAGGAGAAGTCGATGTCGTTCTCGAAGGGAATCCTCTATCCCATAGAGGGATCGCTTGAATGCAACAATACTTTTCCCGCTAGGAGAAAGGGGACGCATGTCCTTCGATACGGTACCAATGACAGCGTCCTCTGTCGCTCGCGCTTCAGGCGCCCGGAAGGCTACCCATGCAAGACCCTCCCGAAACGCTCTAAGGGTAGAAACGATATGGGGATCCCGGTAAGAGGAGAAGGAGAAGACCTCTTCTCTCCCGTGAGAAGTGCAGTGAGCCCCATAGGCTCCCCCTTCCATTCGGATCTTTTCCCACAGGTAGCTGGTAGAAAGAAGATGGGCCAACACTGCCTCATGGGCATATTCCCTACTCCCGAGGAGGGAACCCGGGATCGCCTTTGCAACGAATCCCACGGTAGAAGGAACAACCAGCCCTTCGATCTTAGGGACTGTTTCTTTCTTGTATCGTTCCTTCCGGGAAGTAGTAGAAAAGGAATGGGTACTTTTTTCAGGGAAAGTCTCCACAAACTGTTCCAACGGTGGCAGAATCTCTTTCCAACATGTTTGAGGACAAGTGACATTCACGTACAATCGATCCCGGGAAAGGAGGCTCTCCTTGGTTTTCCAGAATCGTTCCGCAATTCTTTCAATCCCTCGGCTCCCCCGGAGGGACTGGATGAATAGGTACTGGGAAACCCCCTTCCATAGTTCCTCTCTGGCTTCAGCTTCTGAAATACCCCGTTCCGCCCGGGAAGCCGCGTAAGAACTACCGTTGGGAACAATGGAGGATTTCAGATCATTCCGGTATTCCAAGAAAACATCGGTTAGGCGACGGATGTCCCGGAAATCGGGTTCGTGCAGGATACTCGTTACCAGCTCTAATCCCTCGGGAAAGAAAGCCTCTAAGGTCTTCAGTCTAAGGAATAGAAACTGTCTGATCTGTTGCCCTCCTCCCACCAAGGTGCCCGCCTCGAGGGAGGCTCCGAACCCACCGGTTTTCAGTTGAAGCTCCAGGGCAATACGGTCGTAGGGCTTTCCTCCTGCTCCAATTTCCGATAGCGCAGCGGCAAAGAGAGGGAGGAACAGGAAAGGGCCCTTTTCCGTGCCTTCCAGATCGATGGCCAGATCTAGGTACACGATTCCGTTGGTAAATAGGTCATGGGCCCACCCACCCTTGGTTCCTTTCACTTCCAAGGGTATAGTTGGAATAGTCTCTATTTCTTTTGGTATATCTTCCAATCGGAGAGACGGGATCCGTTTCAACGCATCTTCCGGGTCAGGGGAAGACTGAAATCGTCGAAATCGCTCCAGATCTTCCTGGAGGGCTTCCCACTCCTTCGGGGAAAAAGAGGACACTTCCCGTTCCAATTTGTCCCGCAACGCCTCCTCCATCTTACGATCCAAGCCCTTTTCTGGAACTACTAGTAACGTTGTTCTGTGGGGATTATGCAGGAAGTATTGCTGGATCAATCCTTCGAAGAACCGTGGATTCTTTCGATACTCTTCTTTCAATCGTTCCATCCAGGGACGAAACTCTAACGTACGTTCAGGGTTCTCGCCATGGATCCATCCCCGCAATGCCCGGCGCATCAACCGCATCCCGAACGAAGCCCCTGCCTTTACTTCACGGTTTCGGAACTCAACCCTTCGAATGGCTCCTTCGAGGATTTCCTCTTGGATTCCTTTTTGTGAAAGATCTCTCAGAACAGAAAAGATCAATCCTTCGATCTCTTTCTCTTTCCGGGGAGAGGTACCCCGTAGACCAACGGAGAAGGCCAACTCCAGGGTTTCCGTTTCTAGCCCTGTTGCCGGAGAAAGATCCTCCCCCAACCCCGATTCGATCAATGCCTTTTCTAGAGGGGCCCCCGCGTGTCCGAGAAGAGCCTCTGTCAACACTTCGAAAGAAACCACGTGGAAGGGGTCCGTCGCCTGCCCCAACAACCAGTTCACCGTGATGGAGGATCCCCTGTCCACGGATTCGGCCTCTCCCGCGGGGTACGCTTTCACCACCCGCCGTGGAGAACGCCACCTGGATGCGGGGGCAAGAGCGGATAGTTCACCCGCCTTTACCGAAGAACTTTCCTGAAATCGGGACAGGAAATGGGTTTCCAGAAACTCCAAGTGCCGTTCCGTGGGAAGATTGCCAAAGAAAAAAACATAGCAGTTGGAAGGATGGTAGTAGGTTCGATGAAACGCCACGAACTCCTCGTAGCTCAGGTTGAGGATCTCTTCAGGTTCGCCCCCGGAATCGAAGGCATAGGGGGAGTTCTCGAACAGGGAACGGTAAGCCCATTCAGTCACGATGGAATCATGGCTCGAATAGTTACCCTTCATCTCGTTGAACACGATTCCTGTAGGTTCTAGTTTCCTTTCAGGGGTCAGTTCCCTTCTGTGTCCTTCCTGGAGGAAAGTTTCTTTCCGAAGAAGGGGGAAGAACACCGCATCCCCATACACGAGGAAAAGATTGTAGAAATCCTGTACCACCTGACTACTAGCGGGGTAGACGGTTTTATCGGGGAAGGTGAGGGCATTCATGTAGGTCTGCATGCTACCCTTTAGTAAGAGGAGAAAGGGATCCTTCACGGGAAACCGCTCCGATCCACAAAGGACAGTATGTTCCAGGATATGAGCTACTCCCGTACTGTTTTTCGGAGGAGTTTTGAACGCAAAAGCAAATAGATTGTCCGGTTCCGCTGTTCTTAGATGGTACACCTGGCAGCCCGTGCGAAGATGCCGAGCCCAGATTCCTTCCGCTTGGAATTCCTCGAGAGTTCGCACAGAAAGAATTTCAAATCCATGAAGCCGAGTACCGGGAGTTAAGGTATTCATATGCAGGACTGCTCTAGGTTACTCAGGATTTGGGCCCGTAATTAAACTCTTGGGCCATTTGGAAACGGCTCCAAAGTTCACGAGCCGAGTGTAACCGAGTTGTTCCAGGATCTTTTTAGCCGCACCGGAACGATTCCCGCTTCTGCAGTACAGGATGATCAACGCATCCTTCTGCGTCGTGGGCGGTTTTAAGCCTATCGCATCCACCGGGATATTGATAGCGCCTGGGATATGGCCAGATCGGTACTCTTCCGGCGTGCGCACATCCACAAGGATGAAGGGTTCGGTCTTTTTTTCTACCAGTTCCGCCAGTTTGGAAGGCACCCCATAGACTCGTTCCAGTTCCGTCGGACGGTTCGACTGCGCTAAAAGTGCGACAGCCCCTAAAAGAAACAGAACAAGGATAGTTATGACAAAAACGTTCATCTTTTTCACCTTGAGTTTAAATATACCTAGTACAACGCCCATCCGTCTATGCAAACGCTCGCCGAAGAATATGTCGCACGAAATGAAGGGAATTCTTCGACGCTTTGGGTAGGAAGGTATGAAAGTCCACCTTCGCGTTCGAATCTGCCTTATCCGAGATCGTACGGATCAACAGGAAAGGTACTTTGTTCACCGTGGCTACCAACCCCACACTGGCTCCTTCCATTTCCACCGCGTCCCCCTTCAACTCATCCAACAAATACCGATGGGATTCGAAATCCTTCTGGGTAATGAACTGATCCCCCGTGAGGACCCTTCCCCGTACCATTTTCCCTTCCATGGGGATACAGAAAGATGCGGCTTCCACCAAGGATCGATCGCAAGGAATAATCCGATGAGTTGTGAAGGGAACCTCCCCCCGTTTGAATCCCAGCGCAGTGGCATCGAGGTCATGCTGGATACAGTCCTCCGCGATCAAGGTATCACCGATCTCGAGTCTAGGCGAAATCCCTCCTGCCAAACCCGTGAATAGGATGGCTCGGGGGGCAAACTCGTCGATGATCCTTTGGGTAACCATTGCGGAGAGAGTCTTCCCCACCCCCGATTTCGCCACTACCACTTCCTTTGATTCCAACAGGCCCCGATAGAACACGAACTCGGTCCATCGGACTTCCGACTTTCGTTCCAACCCTCCGAGGAACTCTTGGATTTCCCCGTCCATCGCACCCAGTATTGCTATCATACCTTTAACTATACCGTAGGTTCAAAAGATTATCGAGAGAAAAGTGTACCATTTGACTTCTCTTCACTGTTCCCGTTTGAATAACTGGGAAACCCTTTTAAGCCGTAAGCTACCTCTCCGAAACCTGGTCATTAGGTAGGTTCGGGGTTTGTCCACGTAGAAGTACCGTATGGGAGGAGAGGTTTCCGCGGGACGAACTTCCTTGAATCTTCCCCGCAGGATCAAAAACAACCCCAACCGAATGAGGAAGGAGAGGAAAAACACGATTCGAATAGGCCCTAGACCTGCTATCCGAACATCCCATAGAATCAATAGATCCGCCAACGCTCCTCCCACAAGGGTTCCCGCGAACACGCTAAACGTATTGAGGGTATTGAAATAAGCATAGATCTTGGGGAGGTTAACGGGTCGAACGGCATCGTAGATGTAATTGGACATGCAGAGATTGAAACCAGCCCAGACGAAACCGCTAAAGACCTGTATGGCCAAAAGGGCCCACAAGGAGGAAAAAAGAGCCCACCCCAACGCGAGGAAGGGAATCACCAACCCCGTGGCGATCAACACTCTGCGATTCCCATACCGATCGGCCAGCGGGCCCCAATAGGGCATGAACATGAGGGTAAGAATGGCGGATGTCATGGTGATGAGAGAATATTCCAGATACCCTACCTTCAGTACTTTCAGAAGGTACGCTGGTATGAGGGAAGCGGACACATACACGGAAAAATTGATCCCCATCACGAACAGGGTGAACCTTCCGAAATTAGTGGTGAATAGTTTTCCTAGGAATACATAGAAATGGAACTCCGATGCCCGATCCGGTTTATGGAAGTCCGGTTCGTACTGACGAGAGAGAGGCAAAAGGCAACTGATCCGTGCAACGGCGGCCAGAAGGAACAGAAACCCAAAGGCGGTTAGTTCATGTCCCGCTCGTTTCCCTAGAAAAAGGACAACTCCACCCGTCAAAATAGAAATGAACTGCGCTAATCCAATGATCCTGTTCCGCTTACCCCAGAACACTCCCCTCTGCCGGGGAGGAACCAGATCGTTCATCCAGGAAGCCCATGCCGGGCTACCTAGATTGGAGGCAAAGATCCCCAGAGAAAAGAGGATCATTCCCACCCAGGGATTCCCTGTTTTCCACGTGAGGAAAAAGATCAAAACCCAGGAAAATCCATGAAGGAACACCATCCCCCTCACCAGGTTTTTCCGACGTTTCAGGAAAAGAAGTATCTTCGCCCCTGTCAGTTGTCCTAAACCCAAGCAGAACTGGGAAACCCCCTGCACCAAGCTGGATAAGAACACCGACGCTTGGAAATAGAAGAGAAATGGCACGATGTAGTTCTCCGCAAAACCGAACATGATGGCCCAGAGAACCCCATCCCGTACCGAGTTGAGAAGAGAGTTTCTGACCTTCGAATCTTCGATCGAGCTCAGGAGCTTTTCCATACTTCTTGCGCTTGGTTCAGGAACTCAGGTTTTGAATCCGATGAATCTCGTCCCGTAGGAGGGCTGCCTGTTCAAACTCTAGATTCTTGGCGTGTTCCAACATCTGGGCTTCCAGGGCTCGAATTAAGGCTACCCTCTCCTTTGGAATCAAGAGGTTATAACTTTTTTCCAACACCTCGATGGTGATCCGTTCAGTTTTCCGTTTTTCTTCAAGTTTCCTCTCGAGGATATCTTTCACCGCTTTCTTGATGGTTTGTGGCGTGATCCCATGGGTCTGGTTGTACTCCATCTGTAACTTTCGCCGCCGTTCAGTCTCTGCAATCGCCTCTCGCATGGCATCGGACACCTTGTCCGCATACATGATCACCGTGCCGTTCACGTTCCGAGCAGCCCGGCCAATGATCTGGATCAAACTGGTAGCGGAACGGAGGAACCCGATCTTGTCCGCATCCAGTATTGCGATAAGAGAGACTTCCGGTAGATCCAACCCTTCCCGCAGAAGGTTGATCCCCACTAGCACATCGAACTTTCCCGCTCGCAAGTCGGTTAGAAGCTCTACCCGTTCGATGGTTTCGATCTCGGAGTGTAGGTACCGAACCGCCAACCCCATCCCCTGAAAGAAGCTTGCTAGGTCTTCGGCCATCCTTTTCGTGAGGGTTGTCACCAGGGTCCGCTCACCAACCTGGATCCGCTTGCGAATCTCGGCGTACAAATCCTCGATCTGCCCCTCCGTAGGCCGAACGATCACAACTGGATCCACCAATCCTGTGGGACGGATGATCTGTTCCACCACCTGTTCTGATTTTTCCAATTCTTCGGGCCCGGGTGTAGCAGAGACGAAAACTGTTCGATCCAAAAGGGCTTCGAACTCTCCATAATAGAGGGGTCGGTTATCCAAAGCAGAGGGAAGACGGAATCCATACTCCACGAGAGAAAGCTTCCGAGCGCGGTCCCCATTGTACATACCCCGAATCTGGGGAACCGTTACATGGGATTCATCGATGAAGCAGAGAAACTCGTCGGGGAAGTAATCCAGAAGCACGGCTGGTCGTTCTCCCTCCGCCCGACCCGAAAGATGACGAGAATAATTTTCGATCCCGGGGCAGTACCCCATCTCTTGCAGCATCTCCAGATCATACTCCGTGCGGGCTCGTAACCGTTGTGCTTCCACGAGTTTTCCCTTGGAAATCAGTTCAGCGTACCGTTCCTCCAGCTCCACCCGAATGGCCTCGAGGGCACTACGAATCTGATCCTGGGGCATCACGAAGTGCTTCGCTGGGTAGATAAATAGGGTTTCCAGTTCTGCCAGTACTTCTCCCGTTAGGGGATGGAACTTCTTTAATGAGGCAACCCGATCCCAATCGAACTCTACCCTATAAGCCTCCTCCAAGTAGGCAGGTTGGATTTCCATCACGTCCCCCCGGATTCGGAAAGCCCCTCGCTTCAGAACTGCATCGTTTCGCTCATACTGTAGAGCCACCAATCGGTTCCGGATTCTGGTGGGATCCAAAACCACTCCCCGATCGATCCGAATCCGCATGTCCCGGTACATCTCGGGGCTACCCAACCCATAGATGCAAGAAACAGTGGCCACCACGATCACATCCCTCCGCTCGCTCAAAGCGGTGGTGGCCGCCAGACGAAGTCGATCAATCTCGTCATTGATGGAAGCGTCCTTCTCTATGTACAGGTCCTTCGAAGGGACATACGCTTCCGGTTGGTAGTAATCATAGTAAGAAACAAAGTACTCCACCGCGTTCTTGGGAAAAAACTCCTTGAACTCCCGGTATAGTTGGGCAGCAAGGGTCTTATTGTGGCTAATTACCAGAGTCGGAAGCTGGACCTCCTCGATGATCTTTGCCATGGTAAAGGTTTTCCCCGAACCCGTAACTCCCTTGAGAGTTTGGAACCGGAAACCCTTCCGGACACCTTCGGAGAGTCTTCGTATGGCTTCTGGCTGATCTCCCCTGGGCTCGTAGGATGCGAAAACCTCGAACCGTTGCTGCATGGTTAGTTCATTCCCATTGGAACTTTTCCGGGCGTTGGGATAAGGTTACTTTGAACTCCCGCTTCGTTTTACCCCTGTACGCTACCACCACTACCGTTTCACCTGGTTTGTTGTCTTCCAACGCTGCGTAAAGATCCGCCAGAGAACTCACTTTAGTTCCATCCACCTCTACGATGATGTCCCCTCCTAAGTAAATGATGGAATTACCGTACCGGACCGCCTCGCTTCGGGATCCCCCCTTGATCCCCGCCCGTTCCGCGTTTCCCCCTGGAATAGTGCGGGATACCAAAAGCCCACGATCCACTGGAAGCTTGGCATATTCCACCAAAGCGGGAAAGAGCTGCACTGGCACGATATCGATCCAACCCCTCATCACTTTCCCATACTTAATGATTTCAGGCACCACCCGTTTGGCCGTGTCTATGGGAACGGCGAATCCGATTCCTATCGATCCTCCAGAAGGGGAATAGATCATCGTATTGATCCCTACCATGTTCCCCTGCGTATCCAAAAGTGGCCCACCCGAGTTTCCTGGATTGATGGAGGCGTCGGTCTGGATCATATTCTGGATTACTAACCCTTTGTCCGTCCGGATTGGCCGCCCCAACCCCGAGATGATTCCTGTAGTAAGGGTACGATCGAAGGCAAAGGGATTCCCGATGGCAAGAACTCGTTGCCCTACCTTCAAGTTGGAAGAAGACCCCATGGGAATGGTAGTGAGTTTCCTGCCCTTGGGGTCGAACTTGATCACGGCTAGATCGTTCTCCGGATCCGCTCCTACCACTTCCCCCTCCACTTGCGTTCCATCTGCCAGGGCCACCTGTACCTTGTACGCTTTCTCTACCACGTGGTGGTTGGTCAGCACGTATCCCCTCGGATCGATGATGGAACCCGAACCTGTAGAACCTTCCCGGGGTACAGGTTCAAGGAACCAGTTGAAGGCAAGAACTTCGGTGGTAATGTTTACCACTCCCTCGTTCCTCTGTTCATACACTCGGATGTTTACCTGTTCATCCTCTGTGTAGCGGGCGCCGTTGTTCACCGGCAGAAAGGTTCCCCCCATAGAGGAACGGTCCCCTTCGGGATTCTGAAAATGCATAGCTTTCCCAGAAGAGGACAACTCGTCTCCTCTGGTGGATACTGGGTTCGTCTGCTTACTTTCATTGGTATCACTTGCCGTCTGTTTTCCCAATGCGCCATCCTGGAAGGGAAGACGAATCCATCCAAAGCCTAAAGCGAAAAGAAAAATCAGAACCGTACAGAGCACAGCGAACAAGAGGGTCTGCACGCTGGAGTATCGTCTCATACACGTTCCTCCTATACTCTTTTATCCTATTGTATCGATGGAGAAACGGATAGACAATCGGTACCCTACGCTTGACAATGGAAAAGAAACCCCCTAATGTTAACCAGCAATTTTTTATGGTTAACAATATACTGGTCATTCGACATCGGGCCAAAGCACTGGATATTCTTCGCTCCTCTTCTAAACCTGTTCCCATCAAGACCCTTGCCGGCGAACTGGGAATTACGCGGGTGGCGTTATGGAAGTTGATACGGAAGCTGGAAGAACTGGGGTACCCGATCCAGGCGAATCGAGACGGATACCATCTTCCAAAGGAACACGACCCGGATCTCCTCTGCCCGTGGGAATTAGGACCCTATGGATCGCGGATCGAATGGTTCTTCAAGACTTCTTCCACGATGGAAGAGGCGAAGAAGTTCTTCCGGTTGCATACTCCTTCCCTGCAAAAAAACAGGATGTACGGACCTGATTCAAAGCCCTTCTATACGATCGCCGAAACTCAGACTATGGGGAGAGGGAGGTATCAGCGTACCTGGGAATCTCCGTTGGGTGGCATTTACTTGACCATTTCCCTCCATCGGAACGTTCCCTTAACCATTGTAGGGCGTTACCCTCTACTGGCAGGAGCAGTCCTAGTGGAAACCTTACACACGTTGTTGCCTGGGTCGTCCCCCGCTTCCTTTTCCCCCTCTCCCGCCATACATGGAATCAGTCTTAAATGGCCCAACGATATCCTTGCAGGAAAACGGAAACTGGGGGGTATCCTCCTCGATATGGAGGTAGAAGGAGATATGGTTACCGGTATCCATCTCGGAATCGGTCTCAACGTTCGGAATCGTGTTAGAGATCCAAATGCGGTTTCTCTGATCGAATTATTCGGTCACTTTGTACCTACTAGGAGGGAGATCCTTCTCCAGTATTTTAGACGTCTAGAGCGGGCATTGAAAGAGCCGTATCTGAAAACCGCCATTCCCCTGTGGAAACGGTTCTCCTCTACGTTGGGGAAACCTGTTCGAATCTGTTTTCCCGAAGGACGCCGTGCTGGCATAACCGGCTGTACCGGAATCGCCGTGGATCTAGGATCGGGAGGAGAACTGATAGTCCAGACTGCCGACGGATCTATTCGGGTAGTGAGCCATGGAGATTGTTACTAATGGAGGTCCATACATGTCGCCTAATGTAGATTCATCATCTATCCGCACCTTAAACCCCTTGCATCGTACGGTGCTCATTTCTTTGGGAGCTGCTTTTACAGCCGTAGGGGCTTTCATAGCTATCCCCCTTCCCATGAGTCCCGTCCCCATCGTTCTACAGAATTTTTTCGTCCTATTAATGGCCCTTGTCCTCGGCCCCAAGATGGGAACCGCTTCGGTAGCCCTGTACCTATTGATCGGAACTTTGGGGTTGCCTGTGTTTGCCGGGGGGAAAGGAGGGCTTGCTCATTTTTTCGGCCCCACGGGAGGGTACCTGGTAGGATTTCTTTTTTCCGCCTGGATTACGGGGACTCTTTCTGCAATAGGTGCTCCACACGAATCAGGGGATCGACAACAATCGGCAATGAACCGGGAAGAGCCGCAAAAAGGGCAAGAGCAGGCAAAAGTTCGTGTTCAGGACGCGGCGGCGGCCGCAGCGGGACTTTTAGCCGTGTACCTTTTAGGCGTGCCCTGGCTAGCCTATAAACTAGGGATCGATGCTAAAAAAGCCATCTTCGTGGGATTTTTGCCTTTTCTACCCGGAGATCTTTTAAAAGCTGCGGCCGCCGCCGCCCTAGCCCCCCAAGTCCGAAAACTCCTTAGAAAAGAGTTCGTCCCTTATGCAGAGTGAACACGGTAAAGACCAGCCCGGAAAACCTAACGGGAGCTCTGAGAAGCGCAGTCTCGACCGGGATCACTTAGACACCCAATGTCCCGATTTAGAGACTAGAAACCTCACGTACCACTTCCCCAATGGAGTGAAGGGACTCTGCCAAGTCAACGTGTCGTTCTACAGGGGTGAGTTCGTCCTACTAGCCGGGAGAAACGGATCCGGTAAGACCTTATTAGCCCGTCACTTAGTCGGTCTTCTCCGCCCAACGGAAGGATCGGTTTTCTTCAGGGGAGCGCCCCTCCATTCTTGTCTCGATAAAGCCCGGCAGAAAGTAGGCTTAGTGTTCCAGGATGCGGATAGTCAGATCATCGGCCAAACCATCGAGGAAGAATTGAGGTTCGGACCGGAAAATCTGGGTCTACCGGAAGAAGAAATACAACGCCGGATTGAGTCCGTTATCCATCTGTTAGGCCTTGAGCACAATCTCCTAACCCCTCCGGATCGTCTCTCGGGTGGGGAGAAGCGTCGTCTATCCATTGGAGGAATCCTTACCCTCCAACCGGAGCTATTGATCCTGGATGAACCCTTTGCCAACCTAGACTATCCAGGTATCGTTTCGGTCCTGCGGCTCCTACTCCATTTGAAAGAGAAAGGGACTGGAATCGTATTGATAACCCACGAACTGGAAAAAGCTTTGGCCCATACCGATCGCCTCGTTATCATGGAACAAGGAAGGATCGTGGAGGATGGTCCAACCCAAGCGATAGCTCCCAGAGCTGGTCAGTATGGTCTTCATCCTCTGGATTTCTCCCGCACCCCTTTGGAAACCTGCACATGGCTTCCCCGTTGATCTTTCACCACGTACCAGGCACCTCCTTTCTCCATCGGGTAGATCCTCGATGGAAACTCGCTGCCTACCTATCCGTATCCTTCCTTGCCATTGCAGGTCCTGCCCTCTATCTCGTGATTCTGGCTCTCTTGATCATTGCCCTGCACATCGGGAACCGATTAAACCCGCTTTCTGTTTTAAAGGAGGCTCGTTTTCTCTGGGTACTAGCTGCCTTCCTGCTGATCTCACGTACCCTATCCATGGGGTTCGAAAGTGGAGTGCTAGAAACGGCACGGTTCACGTGTTTGATATTCTGGACTCATTTGTTTCTAGCGGCGACTTCCAATGGAGAAATTCGAAAAGCCATCGAGTTCCTCTTACGAATGCTTCCCAAAAAACAAGGGAAGCGGATTGGATTAGCCCTTAGCATTACCCTCCTTCTCTTTCCCCTTTTTCTCGATCTCTCCAGGGAGATCCTCGATGCCATGGCTCTACGACGCTTCGGATCCAAACGGTCCTTCCAGTTTCTTACGAAGAGATTCCTTTTGACCTTTCTTCGCAAAGCCCTTCGAATGGCTAGTAGTCTATCCCAAGCGTTGGAAATTCGGGGATTCCAATAGGGAGGCGCAGCTATACAAGGGACCCTGCAGGGATGAACGATCCTGATTTAAGATGTATCCCCCTTCGAACTCGCACCCTCGGACAAATGTAACTCCCCAGACGATGGCATCCCGTAGGGTGAAACACCCCATGGGGATACTCTACAAATAGAGGGATAAGAGTTTCTCCTTGGGTAAGGGTAGTCACTTGATCCTCCAGAACTACCTCCTTCCCCAAGATCGAATCCAATACAGTACACGATGAACCAATCCTAACCCCTTCACAGAGTATGGATGACCGAATATCTGACCCTTGTTCCAGCCTAGTCCTTCTTCCCAAATATGACGGACCTTGCAAGTACACTTTTTGACCGATCTCTACCCCTTCGCTGAGCACAAGAGGCCCCACTAAGGTAGCTGTCCCGTGAATCCGTACTCTTCTAGCCACCCAAACCGAGGATAGGACTTCTTCATATTCCGCCTCCAGGTAGGGAATGCCGAGTTCCAATAGGACTGAAAGATGCTGGATCAATTCCCAGGGGGTTCGGATCGTTGGCAGAAGGATTCGTTCTCCCGTTCCTTTTTCCTGAAGAGAGAGCCAACGGAAGAAGGGTTCGTTGAGTACCTCAAGTAGGGAAAGTAAAGCATCTACAAAGGCTGATTCACTGGGGAAGTTTCTGTTCATTCCCTAATGTCACTGTTTCCCAGAATGCACGTACTACGGGGTGCTGTAGCCTCCGCTTCATCGCTGCCAGCCCATAGTTGTATCCTACGATCTTTGGGTGCACCTCGAGGATCTGAATGTTAGGTTTTATCGCCTCTGTGCGAAGAATCAATTCGGGTACCACCCCTACCCCACTCCCCAAGGACACAAGGGTAAGAACTTCCTCGAAGGAATCCACTTCGGCCGTGATCCGTGGCCTGATATCTTTGCCCCGAAACCAGGCTTCTACCCTCCTTCTACAAAGGTCTGATCGGGTGAGAACCAAGGGTACCTCCCCCCATTCGATAGGAGTTTTCGAGGTAAGGTTTTTGACTTTACAGTCCAGAATAGGACGAATGAACACCAATGGAGTTTCTCCCAACCGGTGGAGCAAGGCCCCCTTGGGTACATAGTCGGGAAGAGAGAGAAGAACCGCGCAATCCGCTTCATTCTCCGTTACTTCGATCATCGGCGCTTGTTCATCCAGCAGTCGAATATTCAGTGTGACATTGGGATAGGCTAGACGAAACTTTTTTACCAATGAAGGAAGGATCGCGTAAGCGGCAGATAGAGAAGAAACGATCGTAACTTCTCCCCCCATTTGTGTCGGCTCTTCCTCGAGACTCTCCTGTAGTTCTTGATACTCTTGCAGAGCCTTTTTCGCGTACGCATAGAACAGCTCTCCCGCTCGGGTCAGGGAAACGGATCGATTGTCCCGTATAAAGAGGGGTTTCCCTACCTCGTCTTCGATCCGCTTGATGGTTCGAGACAGAGCCGAGGGGCTCAGGTTACTTAGTTCCCCCGCTTTCCCAAAATGAAGGGTACGAGCAAGATTCACGAAGCATTTTAGAGCAAATAAATCCATAGTTTTGTTGCGTCTTTTGCATCAGTATAGAGCATACAACGCAACTTGCGCAAGCTAAATCGTTTTATATGATTCCTAGTTTCTTTCCTTCATCCTCGGCGATGTTGAGGATCGTGTCCAGCTCTTCATCCGTGTGGATAGCCATGTAAGAGGTACGGAGGAGAGACCGATTGGGGGGAACCGCTGGCGATACGACAGGGTTCACATACACTCCCCGATTGTACAGGGCTTGCCATAGGAAAAAGGTTTTTTCATCGTTCCCAATAATTAGAGGAACGATGGGGGTCTGGGCCGTTCCTATGTCGTATCCCATACTCTTGAATCCTTCAATCATCTTCCGAGCGATTTGCTGGAGACGTTGTACCCGTTCCGGCTCTTGTTCGATGATTTCCAGAGTCTTAAGTACCGCTGCCAGATTGGCGGGAGGCATACTTGCAGAGAAGATCAGGGGTCGGGCCGTGTGTTTTATGTACTCGATGATATCCGCATCTCCCGCAAGGAAACCTCCTATGGAGCCAAAGGATTTCGAGAAGGTACACATGATGATGTCGGCCAGATCGCTAGAACCGAAATGTTCGGTAGTACCCCTTCCCGTGGGACCTATCGTACCGATGGCATGAGCTTCATCCAGGTAAACCCCCGCACCGTACTTATCTGCAATTCGTTTCAACGTGGGCAGGTCAACAATATCCCCTTCCATGCTAAACACTCCATCCGTAACCACCAATTTCGGTTCATCCTCCGGGATCGCCTGTAGTCGTTCTTCCATCTCTTGCAGGTTTCCATGGGGATACCTATGCACTTTCACATCTCCATAGAGTCCTTTGGCGAGGAAGATTCCATCCATGATGGAAGCATGGTTATACTTATCAGTGATGATGTGCTCCCCCCTCCCCAACAAGGCCGAAATTCCGCCCAAATTCGTCTGATAGCCTGTAGTGAAACAGATGGCCGCTTCTTTACCCGTGAATCGAGCCAATCTTCGTTCCAGTTCTTCATGTAGATCCAACGTGCCGTTCATGAACCGAGAGCCAGAGCAACTGGTTCCGTAGATCCGTACCGCTTCTTCCGCAGCAGCTTTCACGCGAGGATCGTGAGAAAGTCCTAAGTAATTGTTCGAACCGGCCATGATGAATTCCCGACCTTCGATGATCACACGAGAACCACGATACGCTTCAATGGGTCGGAAGTAAGGATACCATCCTTCTGCTTTTGCTTTCCGTACTTCGCTTAATCTTCCATCCTTACGAAAAATCGCCTTCTTTACCATGGTGTTGCCTCTCTCGTTTCTCAGTCGTATTATACGGACTGTATCTGTCTTCGACAGTTCCGAATGGTTCGATCCATCACCCATCGTACCACAACCGGCATATGCCGGGCTACCCATGCAGTAAACCGAGCTTCGAAACCGGGTATGATGAGGAATTTCCCTTTCGACAACCCTCGGAACAGTTCCTGTGCTACGGTTTCTGGTTTCAATACTCCCGCATTGGCGGAAATCGCTTTCGTCTCCCGAGGTTTCAATCGATTCTCCTTCTCGAAACCAGGGGTATCGGTATCGGGAGGGCACAGTACAGCTAACTGTATCCCTTCGTCTACGAGTTCGCTCCGTAGAGCTTCGGAAAACCCGATTACTCCTGCCTTGGCCGCACTGTAAGCGGTGTACCCGAACACACCCACGAGACCCGCTAGGGAGGATACATTCACAATGATCCCTCGATTCTTCTTCAGATAAGGGAGAAGAGTCTTGGTAACATACCATGTACCTTTCAGGTGTACATTGATGGTCTGCTCGAATAGATCGTCCGGGATTCGATCGAAATAATCCGGGAAAGCTTCGCCCGCACAGTTGAGAAGAAAGTCTGGCTCTCCGAACTCCTGTACCGCATGAAGCAATAGGTTCTTCACTTGTTCTGGATTCCCTACATCGAGGGCAAGGGTAGCAACTCGAGGCTGCATACCACCAGAAGCGTCAACCCCTCCGGATATCAGGGATCCCGCTGCTTGCTCCAATCGATTCTTGTCCCTCGCAATGAGTAAAACCTCTGTCTTTCTCCGAACCAACTCTTTCGCAACGGCCAGGCCAATGCCACTGGATCCTCCCGTAATAAAAGCACAACGAACCGTCGCTTCCGGCATGTCCCCTTTTTATACACTTTTTTCAATGGCTGTCAACGGTATAGAATATATTAAAAATACTATACTCAACCATGCTTGCCCTAAGTTCCCCCAATGCGTATACTCCAACTAACCTATGAGTAGTGAATCGAACATGACAGAACCTAGATACCTTTCAGGATACTTTCTCATAGCCAGTGTGAACCTTTTGGATCCCAACTTTGTTCGTACCGTAGTACTCCTTATTCAGCACAACGACGAAGGGGCTTTTGGCCTAGTGTTGAATCGCCCTTCGGGCAAAGAACTCAACGACGTGCTCCCAGAAAGTCTTGAGGGAGCCGTTCTCCATGTGCCAGTTTATATAGGCGGTCCGGTACAACAGGACTATCTATTCGTATTGCACTCGGGTTTAGAGAATAAACTCCAGAACCCTAATGCAACATCCCCTATTCCGGGTGTGTTCTTCGAACCGGCCACAAAACAGTTAATCAGTTATTTGATCGACGAATGGAATATCACCCCGTTAGAAGACAGACCCAAACTCCGCTTATATGCAGGGTATTCCGGTTGGGGGCCCGGACAATTGGAACGGGAATTGCGCGAGAACTCTTGGTTCGTCGTCCCTGGGCACCAGAGTATCGTGTTCCACCCCGAACCGGAGAACGCTTGGAAAGATGCGTTGAGCCGAAAAGGGAAATATTACCGTTTCGTGGCCGAAACAGGTTATATGCCCTCGATCAACTGACGAGGGTACTCTTTACCCGTGAAGAGCAGGAACTGTCGAAAAGCCTGGTGAATCAGCATAGCATCCCCGTAGATTATGGGACAGCCTGCTGCCTTGGCTCGTTTCAAGAATTGAGTCTCCCTTGGAGCGTATACCAGATCGTACACCACTTCTTGTCCTCTGAAAGATAGCTCCGGAAAGGGGTCTTCCTCTTCCTTGGGATGCATTCCGCAGGAGGTGGTTTGCACAACCAAGTCTGGCTGAAACTGCTTTACCAACGCAATTCCCTCTCGATCTAGAGAGCCAGCTGAGATGGTTCCCTCTGAAAGGGAGAGGGTTCTCTCCATCTCCGCTGCCAGTGTCTCGGCCCTGCTGACGGTCCGATTCAGAATCAACACTCTCGCTCCCGCCTGGGCCAATCCATACACAACCGATCGGGATGCTCCCCCAGCCCCAATAACGAGGGCTTTCACACCTTTTATCGTTGGGAAGAGCCTTTTTAAGGGTTCCAAGAACCCTTCCACGTCCGTGTTGTATCCCTTGGTCGAGTTCTCCGATAAGACCAGGGTATTGCAGGCTCCCACAGCACGAACGGCATCCTCGCACCAGTCACAGAATTGCAACACGGATTCTTTGTGGGGTATCGTTACAGAAAGCCCCTTGATTTTGAGCCTTCGAGCCACTGAGAAAAAGGATTCCAAATCGTCTACGGGAAACGGAACATACACGGCATCGATGCCCAACGCCTCATACCCTCGATTGTGTAAGTGGGGTGATCTACTATGAAGGACAGGGTTCCCGATGATCCCAAAGAGAGCCGTTTGAGGCCCGAGGTAAGGGTATCGGTACACGGTATGTAGGGTGATGGGGTCCACCAGGGGTCCGTTCGATTGGGGAGAAGTGAAGGTAAAACACGATCCTAAACGACTCGCTAGTACTTGAAAGGGGAACCCATACGGGCCTTCCACGGAAAAACTTTTTCTGATCCCCCATTCTTCTCCACTTTTATTCAGAATCACACGTTCCACAAAGGGACATAGTTCCCTCCATCCCGAAGGGTTCAGGGTTAAATGGAGAACGTCCTTTTCCTTAACAAGACCTTGCAGTAGCTGATGAGGATGGATATCTACCTCATTCTCATCGCCGATATTTTGCATAGTAACAGATCGAACAACCCCTACTCCGTAGGCACGAGCATCCTTTTCTAAGACGTCTTGGATTCGTCCTCTGCGCTGATTCTTCTCGTACGGTACTTGAACCATATCAAAGAGTCTTCTTTTTATAAGGATACGCAACAATTCGATCAAAGGCTCTGTATCGTGTGCCAGCGCTCTGGGTATGGAAAGAATGCGCAACCCTTTAGCATGCATGGAAAAGGATTCCCAATCTTCCCCTTCGGGATGTTCCAAGGATTCTACTTCGATCTCGAACCCATCGTAGAATCCTTCATGGATTTCCAACCGTTGGGACACTTCATACAATGTTCGCTCGGAAACCCTTAATATCACCATAGTGGTTAGGTTCAGAAATCTCCTCGATAGAGGTACATATCTTCTACCAATCCTTCCCGGAAGAATACCCGTAAACGAATCGGATAGGAGGGACCCTCAAAATGGTAAAGGATCCAATCCTTCTCACTATAGTAGGGGGGGCCTAGAACCCCTATTACCTGATCGCGGGAATCTCCGATCTGGATTCCTCTCACCTTTCCTGTAAAGGGAGCAGACAATCGGATCTGCCAAACCCTATCCTGGAACCAGAACAGGCTCACTCCAAGGGGGTATATGAACAGTACATCATCTTGCCAGGGTTCTGAACCTCTCACTGTCCCAACCTGATGGGGAGGACCAAGCCTCTGGAACCCTTCCTCCAGAGTCAATCCAAGCAGGGTTTCCGGCTCCAGGGTGTTTGGATCCATCCTGCTCACTTGGGCTGGGTTCGCCAGAAGGGCAAACTGTTCCAGCGCTATCAACCCCACACCCCATAGAATCAATTTCCAAATCATGCGATCCCCTACATGGAGTTAAATCTAGATACCACGTCCCTAACCAACTGGCTAGATCCCTTTTTCAGAACGAGAGCCTTTCCATCTCTGATAACCACGATGAGATCCTCCACACCACATAGAGCAACGGGGATTTCCGAATACACATAATTCCCTTTCCCTTCCAATTCTATGATTTGGGGAGCCTCTCCTGGCAGAAGCCGTGCCACTTCATCCCAGCTTCCCACGTCGTTCCAAGAAAAAGTGGCGGGCACCATGGCCACTCGATGAGACCGTTCAAGGATCGCATAATCGACAGAGATGGAAGGCAAGGCTTCATAGACTCGTGGTAAGCGGGAATAGGATTGCTCAATTGGGGATTCTTCCAGGAATCCTGCCGCTTGGAAGGGTTTCACGATATCGGGAGCATTCTGATCAAACTCTTCGAACAGGGTTTGCATCGAAAAGAGGAACATTCCCGAGTTCCAGTAGAACCGACCTGAACGCAGGTATCTCTCCGCCGTAGCTCTATCCGGCTTTTCCTTAAAGGCGTGGACGCGATACCCCTCACCTTCTTCTTCCCCCCTTTCTATGTACCCATATCCTGTGTGAGGTGAACTTGGAGGAATCCCGAATACCGTGATCCACCCCGTGGCTCCCAAGTTGGCGGCCTTTCGAACATCCCGCACAAAGGAATCTAGGGGAGAAATCAAATGATCAGCCGATAGAATCAGAATCCGACCTTCTCCGGGGATTCTGCGTTTCAGGTACAAAGCGCCAAGGAATATCGCGGGAGCCGTATTCCTGCCCATTGGTTCCCCTAGGACTGTTATCCGCGCGCCTCGTTCCAAGTAGGAGGATACTTGGGCTAACGTTTTTTCCCTGTAGATCTCGGCGGTTACGATCACAACTTCCGCTTCGGGATTCACCGACAATCCTCGTTCCACAGCATTTTGTAAAAAACTTCTTTCTAACCCAAAGGATAAAAACTGTTTTGGATGGTTAGAAGAAGAGGCCGGCCACAATCGAGTTCCCGAGCCCCCCGCCAGAATAAGAATAGCTTCCATAAGTGTCTAACTGTAGATGCCCAGGAAGGAAAAATCAAGAGAAATTCCACGGAAGGGCAGATCTATTGACCAAGTATGCCTATCGTCCTAAAATTGTGTAAATTCTTTATTTAAATGGGAGATTCCTATGGCTAAGAGTTTTTCCCTGGCTATGTATCCCTGGGTCTACTACGCTCACTATGAAGAGGACGGAAAGTGGAGTGAAACCTTTGTGGAAAAACCTCACACCACTCCTGAAGAGGAAGCAAAACTGCCTCCAGAGGCAATGCAGAAGCTATTGGCACAGAGGAATTCTTTTCCCGAATTGCCCCTCGTGAACTATACGACCCAGTACGGCCTGGGAGTATTCGAGGGATTGAAAGCCTTTCCTCAAAAGAATGGAGAACTCAAACTTTTTCGCCCGAACGAAAACGCAAAACGGATGCATCGATCGATGGAAGGGCTTCTGATGCCTCCGTTTCCCGAAACGTTATTCATTTCTGCCGTGATTGAATTGATTCGCCGAAATAAAAAACTTGGGTACGCTCCCAAGTACGATCCTGCCTGGGAAAAAGACAACTTTTCTTCGGGGCACTCTGTTTATATTAGACCTTTCACCTATTCGGAGCCTGGAATTGGCCTTGGACTTTCTTACAAACCATGGGTAGTGATCATTACCACCCCAGTGGGAGCGTACTTTGAACCAGGAACTTCTAAAGCCATCACCACTGACAGAGTGCGGGCCACGCCCAAAGGTACGGGATGGATCAAGTGTTGTTCCAATTACGTAATTCCCATCCTCGCCAAGAAAGAAGCGGAGAAGAATGGGTACATGGAAGTGATTTTCCTAGACGCGAAAGAAGGTAAGTACGTGGAAGAAGGCTCCTCCTGTAACATCTTTTTTTACCTTTCCAATGGAACCCTGGTAACTCCAGACTTGAAAGACACCATTCTTCCAGGAATCACTCGCATGAGCGCAATCACCCTGGCCCGGGACATGGGGATCAAAGTGGAAGAACGCCTCATTAGTATCGAGGAAGTACTAGACTCTGCGAAGGAATGTTTCGTAACGGGAACCGCCGCAGGAGTGACTTACATCGAGTCCATCACTCATGGGAAACGAACCATGGTATTCAACAACGGAAAACCTGGAGAACTTACCACCACTCTCCAAAGGACTCTCAAAGGGATCCAGTACGGGGCCATCCCAGACAAATTCGGCTGGATGGTGCCGATCGGGTAAGGAAACTTTCCCTATACACACTATCGATCTTGTACGATCCGAATGGGAAGAGGTTCGGTAACTGAACCCGTATAGAGAGTTCTGTGAGGGAAGGGAATCTCGATGCGTTCTCGGTCGAATCGCTCCTTGATTTCCTGCAGGAGGGAATTCTTTAGGTTCACGAAATCCTGTTTCTGAAACCAAACGCCTAAAAGCAGACTGATTCCCGACTCACCGAATCCCTGCACAATCCACAGGGGTTCCGGCTCCCTCAACGCATAGGGGTTGACTTCTACAATTTCCATCACCAGCTTTCGTACTCGTTGCAGATCTTCCTTGTAGGCTATCTGGAAACTGATATCCATCCGTCGAATAGGGAAACGGGTGATATTCGTCACCTCCGTATTCAATACCATCTGGTTGGGAATTCGAATAAATAGGTTATCGAAAGTGCGAATCTTGATGGACATAAGATCGATAGAACTTACGATACCTGTTTTGTCTCCCACCTTGATCACGTCTCCCACTTCGAAAGGGCGTTCGGAAAGGAGAAAAATACCGCTGATCATGTTGGACACGCTCGTCTGGGAGGCGAATCCGAGGGCTACCCCAATGATCCCCGCAGCTCCCAGGAGGGTAGATACGTCCAATCCTACCTGGCGAAGCAAGGTAATTACTAGAATAGTGGAAGCAACATACAGGAGCACATTCCGGACAATGAGCTTGCTGTGCTCGGAAAGGGGTTTTAAAAAAGTCTTCGCACTCAAATACAGGAGGAATCGTATGATTACGACTCCAACAAGAAGAGTAATCCCTACGTTCAATCCCTTTTGAAATACTTCCGAAGGAATATATTGCAACCAATCGAGGATTTTCATCGTTTGCTCCTAGAAACCCGTTATGATCTTCAACAGACTGAAGGTACGTTTGAAATACCAAATATCGGAGACTTGTCTAGGGGATGCCAAAAGTCGAACCTTTGGTTCGAAGGATGGCGGATGTTTCGAGGGTTCTACTACCGTTTCTTGTTCGGCACCTTTGAAGATCACTTCGCTCGCGTTGGTCCAGATCCTGCTTTCTCCTACATACAAACTCAACACTTCCGTGTGAAGGCAGATCTTATCAAAAGGAAGTTCTATAGAGGACTCGTTTCGTATGCGAAGCGGACAGATGGCAAAAAGGGGATGTTCGGGGAGAGAATGAAAATCGGTAAAGAGCCGGGTCTCTGTGGCATAACAAAGCTCCCCAGATACCGGATCGCCGAACCAGGTACTCTTCATCCGAAAGATGGACATTTCGAATAGAAGTCTAGGAGTTACTTTTCTTCCTATGGGACCTACCATGAACCGCAACCATAACGGGAAGAAAATGAAGAACTGTGCGGTTTCTCCCGGTAGGATCACAAGGAGACGATCGGGTTTTACCACCAGAGGTCGATCGGGTATTGCTGGAGTAGGATAAAGACAGGGGGCATTTCGGACTAGGTAGTGCTTCCATTCGGTCGTGGCCGGTTTTTGCTCTTTCGATATAGGCTCGATCGAGAAAACCGGCTCGGCATTACCCATTGTAACAGGCTTATCTCGAAACTCAGTATGCACGTGCCATTCAATATCGTACCGTTCCACCCAAACATCGAGATCCCCTAGGAAAAAACGCACGCAGATCCCTGATTCCATCGGATACGGATTCCAGATAGCCAGTTTCTCGGAAAAAGAAACAGATTCCATGTTTTTTATATCGGCTTAGAATTCTTGATTCCGAAGATCTATTGGAATGGAAGTGTAGACCTGCAGATCGTACGGCAAGGAGGGGTTCAAGATCTTACGCATATTCAAATAGGCAAGATTCTTGGTTTCTCCCCGCACTTGCGTTTCCCGATCTCGAGAATAGTTCTCGTATAGCTCTATGGCATCGGTAAGGAAAACAAGGGCCTCCGAATTCAAGTTCGGCTTTCGCGTGCGATCGGAAAGCCGTTTCAACGTTACTCCTAAATTGTTGTAGGTTTTCATCAATTTCAACACTAGCGCTCTATCTTCCGGTTTGATGTGAGGTTCCAGGAATCGTACCTTACCTCGATCCGTAGTCAATTTCTCTACTAAATACCGATAGTAACCAGATGCGGCCGCATAATTATTCCGTTGATACAGCGCAGTAGCCAAGGCGAAAAGAACATTTCGGTCTTCGGGAAACTTCGATTCAGTTTTTAGAAATTCTAAGATAGCTTGCTCATAGTTGCCAAAGAAATACTGGATGTACCCTTTTCGGAAGGACACCTCGGGGTCCTGTACGAAGGAAGCTTCCGCTTTCGTATATAAGGTCAACGCTTCTTGGAATCTCTGCCCCTCGTAGTAGTTCAGGTTTCCCAACCCCACATACAGGAGGCCTAGTGTCGGATTAGGCTTCAGTAGGCGAGTAGACAGCGCTTCTTCGTATCGTCGGATGCCTTCCTGATAGGATCGTTCCGCTTCCAACACTTCCCTTCGTTCCAATCGATAGTCCCCATCCCTCCTATAGGTATCGATCAGCTTCCATACTTCCTTACGGGTAAGAGCTTGTTGCTTCTCCTTTTCTTGATAGAGACTCAAGGTCCGATCCAGTGCAATTCGTTCATCGCGTGCTTTCCCCGTAGATCGGAAGAGCCGAGCGAACTGATAATGCACCTCGGCAACATTTGGATTTGCCTTCATGGCCCGTGTCAGGATGGGTTGCACATCCTCAGTCTTGCCTTTGTCGATAAGGTACCCTGCCAACAGGGCGTACCGTTCGACATCTATTTCCAATTTTTCCTTCTTTTCGAAGTATTCCTTCAATCGATTCACTTCCGCGAACTCATCTGTTAGAATGAAGAGTTCGAGAAACCGAAAGAGAATGGTATCCTTATCCCCATATCGCTGTAAAAGAGTTCCATAGGTTTTTCTAGCTTCCTCGTATTTTTGCGGTTCCACATCCGCCCAACGAATGTAGTTATCCCCCAAAGCGAGAAGACCCTGCCAATGGTATAAATCCACATTCAAAAGTCTCTTTAGGATCTTTTCCGCTTTTTCATAGTTTTCCAACACCCGGGATTCCAGATCCCCATAAGCGAGAACTCCCCGTTCGAAATAGGAGTCTTTCTTGCGTTCCGTCCAGATCTTCGTTCGAGGATGGATATAATCGGCGTAGTGGGCAAGGAGTTCTTCATACTTAGCTTGGGCAAGAGCGTACTGTTTCTTTCGCACGAAAAGATCCGCGTACCGGAAGTACCATTCCTTGTCGTCCCAAATACGATAGGCTCGATCGAAGTACCCATTCCCCTCCCGATATCGATCCGCTTCAATCAAAGCATACCCTTGTCGGAAAAGGGACCGAGCATAGAGAGGTCTGTAAATATATAGATACGCGCCATAGAATAGAACCCCTGTGACGACCGCAGAAGCAAGGGCCAACCTGAGGATGGGAAGAACCTTCTCCCGGAGGATGTATGCTAGGGTTTCTTTTTCCGCTTCGTACGCATACCCTGTGCGTTTCTCGTACCCTTTGGGAACCTTTAGCGGACGACCCAACAGCTTCCCTGTGAACGTAGCGATGGTGGATAAGCTTTCACCGGCTAAGATGTAGCGGATCAACTTGATTTGGTCTTCATCTGAAGCTTTGTTTCCACCTACTACCTCCTCGATGGCTCGTCTAAGATTCAACGGGAGATCGGAAAGGGTTTTCTTGAATCGTTCGAACTCCTCTTCCGAAAGAGAGAACTCCTCCTCTTCCGCAACCGCCGCAATGACCTCCGCGGCACCGGCAGGGATGTTGATGGCAGGCTCTTCTTCCTTTTCCTCTTCTGCTTCTAGTATCCCAAACTCTGCTCCAAAATCTCCTAAGCTAAACTCTTCACCGCCCAGTTCATCCACGGAGATTTCTTCCAATCCACCTTCTTCTTTTTCGCCGCCTTCCTCCATCGGGGTTTCCCTGGAAGGAAGAGGCTGGGCAGAAGGTTCTGCCTCGGTCTTTCCTTCTTCAAAGAAGAAACCCTCTTCGATCGAGGGCGTTTCCTCGATCCCTTCTTTGGGAGCGGCACCATCCTCGAACGAGGGAATTTCATCTATCTCTTCCTTAGGAGCTGTTCCCTCCTCGAATAGGTGTTCCTCCTGAATCTCCTCCTTTTCGGGAGCGCCCTTTTCTTCCAAGGGGAACTGTTCCTCTATAGTTTCCATTCCTTCTGGAAAAGAAAACTCTTCCAATGCCTCTTCTTCAGGTTTGGGAAACCCTTCTTCTTGGGAAGTTGTTTCCTCTTCCCCTAAAGGTAACTCGGGCATCTCGAACTCTTCTAAGGAGGGTTCCTTTTCTTTACCCCCTTCCTCTATGCCCTCTTCCTCAAAACGGAGTTCCGAAGGTGTCGCAAGGATCTCGTCAATTGATGAAGGGGGCGCCTCTTGAGGGGGAACTTCTTCCTCGGGAACTTCCTCTGAGGGAATCCCTTCTTCAAATTCAAAAAAAGGCCCTTCTTCCTCTAAGGGTTGGGAAAGGGGGGCGCCTTCACTTTCTAAAGGCGTCATTTCCTCCTGTGGTAATTGATCTAAGGGCAGTTCTGCAGGGGCCTCTTCTGCTGTAGGTCCCGCAGTCGATTCCTCCAACGGGATCCCTTCGAACAATTCCGCTAAATCAGCAGACAGCCCTTCCTCAGGCCTGGGAACCGGTTCTAAGGTTTCTCCCTTTTCGGTCAACACTTCCGGCTCATGTCCCGCTTCATAGAGTTTTGAGGCGAATTGTTCGATATCTTCCACTCGAGGCATTTGAACCCTTTACGTCATTTTCGGCTATTGCCAAAGATGCTTTACCTGTACATCCTTTCTTCCGAAACTCATGGTAATAGGATATCAGGAAACAAACAATGCGCAAGTACTCTACACTCATGACCCTATTTCTAATCAGCACCGCTCTCGCAGTTGCCTCAGATTCCGAGGGGGATCTTCATATAAAAGTGATGCGGACCTCGAAGGCGGCCCCTCCCCAGATCTACAATGGATATGTATTTTTTACTTTCCAGACCCAGGAACCTGTTCGGTATGTGGGGATCTCTTTCCTTCATGAACAGTTCCGAAAAGTCCATTTGTTCCAACGGAATGATAAAGGGGTGCTATTCTTTGCGTACCCGATTCCAGAAGGGATGACACACCTGGATTACCGCCTGATTGTGGATGGTTTATGGACCACGGATCCTCTGAATCCGTATACGTATTGGGATGCCCAGGGAATCTCCCTATCCAGGTTCGAGTTTCCCAAAGAACAGCTAACCATAGCCCCCCGAAGCCCCATCATTAGAGAAGGAGAACAACAGGTAGTATTCGTGTTTCAAGCGGAACCAGGAAAGGATATCTACCTAACAGGATCCTTTGCCCGATGGGACCCGTATCTATACCGGATGGAGGAGGTCCGTCCAGGACTGTATACCTTAACCCTTCGTCTACTTCCGGGTACCCATTACTACGCGTTCTATAAGGACGGCAAACGTATACGAGACCCATTAAACAAGGAATGGAGAAGGAACAAAGAGGGCCTTGAAGCTTCAGTCCTGATCGTTCCTTCCCGATCCTAACACCTTGAGTTTGTTCCGAACTTCATGGTTAAATGGAACAGTGATTCGAGCCATACTGTTCGATCTGGATAACACTCTTTACCCTGCATCCTCTGGTTTGGACCGAGAAATCGATCGAAGGATGACAGTCTTCACCTCTCGATATTTAGGGATATCTGAAAAAGAGGCCCATGTGCTGCGAAAAACCGACGCTCGGGCGTATGGAACTACCCTGCAGTGGCTTCGGGAAGTGTATGGGTTCCATGACATAGAAGAATACATGTTGGAAGTACATCCCACGAATGTATCTTCCTTTTTGTCCTACAACCCAAGGCTTGTGGAGATGTTGAGTTCTCTATCCTATCCAAAGGTAATCCTTACTAATTCACCCTTGGAACATGCAGAACGGGTACTGGAATGTCTTAAGATAAGACCCTACTTCGAGGCTGTATTGGATATCCGGTTCAATCAGTTTCGCGGTAAACCGTATCCTGAAGCTTACTATCGGGCGGTAGATCTACTGGGAACCCAGATCGAGGAAGTCTTATTTGTGGACGATCTCCTCCCCTACCTCACTGCCTTTAAAGCCCTGGGAGGGCATCCCCTGCTGGTAGATGAAGAGGGGAACCATACGGATATAGGGATCCCCGCCATTCCTACCGTGATAGATTTACCATCCTACCTAAACAGGATTGCTTCCTAAGAAATAATAATGCCCTATAGGATTTTATATTCAAGTAGGAACTACTGGATTGGGGGCTTCTGATTCTGATTTCAGGCGTTTTTGCTTGGAATGGAGAATCCAAGCCCGTATGGCTCCCCATACCGCGTACCCACAGAACCCTACCACTGCCGCGAGTTGCAAGTTCCAAACAGCAAACAGGATGGCTACCGAAGCCCAGATAAAACTGGAGAAGGGTTTTTTCCCCTTGAAATACACATTCACCACATGGGGATAACGGACTCGGGTAACCATTAAAACCGCGGCTGCGATCGTTGCGATGGGGAGAATCCAGTAGATGGCTCCATCTACCCATGCATAGAGAGTCTCATACCGATTAAGGAATTTAGGTAAAAAATCCTGTTGAAAAACCACTAGGCTTACGATGATTCCAGCTGCCGCAGGGGATGGGAGGCCTGAAAATGTCATATGAGCACTTTCATCCTCTTCGTTCTCTACATTGAATCGGGCCAATCGAATGATGGTACCGCATACATACACCACCGCACAGAAACCGATCGTCTTCAACACCAACCCTTGAAAGAATAGAGAAGAAAACGAGATACTCCTAACCTTCAGTTCCAACACCTTCAGCATGAGAAACGCAGGAGCCACACCGAAACTGATGGCATCCGAAAGACTATCCAGCTGACCGCCAAAACTAGTAGTGGATTTGCTCAACCGGGCAACCCGACCATCTAGCATATCCGCCACCATGGCTAGGAACACCATGTACCCTGCCATGGCAAAGAAGGTAAGTCCGAACCGTTGATTTAACGGCCTTTCGAAGCTTGCCGCTCGACTGGTATAGCTAATCGCAATGAACCCAGAGATCCCGTTCATGAGAGTGATGAGGGATGGAAGAATCGCTATGTAGCGCAACCGTTGTCTAGGTGGCTTGCCTTGGATTTCACTCTTCTCCCTTCGACGCAAAAAATGTCGTAACTTCCCCATTCATTTCCCGCCTAATTCTTTTCCATACCTCAATTATTGATACCGAGCAAGACTCGATAGTCCTGCTTTCACTTTATCCCCTACCTTTACTTCCAACGTTACCTTGTCATCCCTAAATAGGTAGAGTTCTGTCCTGGAACCGAACTTGATCATCCCAAATCGTTCACCCTGTTGTAAGGACTCCCCTGGCGCAACTGCACACACGATTCGTCTAGCAATGGCTCCACTGATTTGACGCACCAGAAGGAGAGATCTAGGTTCTGCCAATCGCTCCATGTACACATCATTGGACTCGTTCACCCTTCCTGAATCCGGAGACATGGCATTCTTGAAAGCCCCTTTCCGGTATTCAATTCGCGTTATTCGAACCGCACAGGGGACTCGATTGATGTGAACGTTGAAGACACTAAGAAAAATCCCTATCCGTAGAGCAGGACCTCCCAGCGGAGAATCGGAGAGCTCCGTGATATCTGTTACCGTTCCATCGGCAGGGGAAAGGAGAACCTTTTCATCCTTTGGAACCTGCCGCTCCGGATCTCGAAAAAAGGCGAGGCAAAAGATGAACAACACCCCTAGAACCCCTTCCAGAATAAGAAGGCTGCCCGAAGGTTTTACCCAAATGAGGAGAAGAATCATGCCTGCTAGAAGAATCCCCGGGTAGACGATTACCTGCGGAATTCCATACTTTGTAATGGGAAGCTTCATTGGCGGAATTGTAAAGAAAATAGCCCCTCCGCTCAAGAGGGGCTAAAAACAGTACGTTGGATCTATCTTGTTCCTAACGGTTCAGGTTTCGGGAAATTCTTGATGGCTTCGAGATTCTTTTCTATTTCGGCCATGGGGAGTTCGAAATCGGACAACTCTCCCTTCATGAACATGTCATACCCTTTCAGATCGACCAATCCATGTCCCGAGAGATTGAAGACAATCACTTTTTCCTTTCCCTCTTCCCTTGCTTTCTCCGCTTCCCGAATGGCACTCGCTACCGCATGGCTCGTCTCTGGGGCCACGATGATCCCCTCGGTACGGGCAAACGTAAGGGCAGCCCGAAAACATTCCAGTTGCTGGATCGCTACGGGCCGTATCAGACCCAAACGGGCAGCCTGCGATACCAGGGGTGCCATGCCATGGTACCGAAGACCTCCCGCGTGGATGGGTGCAGGTACAAAGGTATGTCCCAAGGTGTACATGGGTAAAAGAGGGGTCATGCCAGAAAAATCTCCCAGGTCGTATAGATACGGACCTTTCGTAAGGGTGGGACAGGAGGCAGGTTCCACAGGAATGATATCGATCTGTGCGCCGTTGATTTTATCTGCCACAAAGGGGAAGGCTAATCCAGCGAAATTGCTTCCCCCTCCTGCGCATCCAATGACGATATCCACCTTCTTTTCGCCGGCTAGAGCCAACTGCTTCTTGGTCTCCAGGCCAATGACAGTCTGATGTAACATGACGTGGTTCAACACACTACCCAACGCGTACTTAGTGGAATGAGTCGGGTCCGTCACCGCCATCTCCACGGCTTCACTGATGGCAATCCCCAAACTTCCGGGAGTATTAGGATCCTTTGCCAACACATCCCTTCCCGCTTGGGTACGGTCCGAGGGGCTCGGAATGCATTCCGCTCCCCAGGTTTGCATCATCATCTTCCGATAGGGTTTCTGGTCATAGCTGATCCTGACCATGAACACCTGACATTCCAACCCAACCTGCGCGCACGCGAAGGCGAGGGCGCTACCCCATTGCCCGGCGCCAGTTTCGGTCGTAAGCTTTCTAACCCCTTCCCGTTTGTTGTACCACGCCTGAGCTACGGCCGTGTTGGGCTTGTGACTTCCCGCGGGGGAAAGACTCTCGTTTTTGTAATAGATGCGGGCCGGGGTTTTCAGGTATTTCTCCAAGGAGTAGGCTCGATGGAGAGGGGTCGGACGCCATTTGGCTAAGATCTGGAGCACCTCTTCCGGAATATCGATCCACCGTTTGGTGGATACTTCTTGCTCGATCAGGGCGTTGGGGAAGATGGGTCTGAGCATATCTGGTGTAATCGGTTTCCCATCGGGGGTCAATGGCGGGGGCATAGGTACAGGTAGATCAGCGGTTAAATTATACCATTGCCGGGGCAAATCACTTTCATGCAGAACGGTTTTCGTCGTCATGGTGACTCCTTGTGCTAATGTTTCTATTAGTAGAAACAGTGTGGTGGTTAGCATAGTGGTTATAGTACATTCTGTCAAGCACCCCTTGATTTTTCTTCCCCATGAGTAGATCATTAGACGTAATAGGAGGGGACCGTATGCATGCCTCGGAGGAACATCATCGGTTCGACAAATTGATCCGAAAGTACTATTGCGACCAACAGATGATCCGTGAACTCTTGAAAATCCTCATTCGAGATCTACCGAAATCCTTGCACGAGTTGGAAGATGGCCTGATGGAAACAAATGTCCTCAAGATACGTAAAGCCGCTCATAGCCTAGCCAATATCAGTGGCACTGTGCTGGAATCCGAGATTCTAGAACTAGCTCGTAAAGTAGAGTACGCCTGTGCATCCCAGAACTTAAAGGACGTGGAATCGTACCTTCCTCCCCTCCGGCAGAGGGTTTCTGAACTCTGCGTCGATGCAGGCAAGTACCTTAAGGTATCCTGAACACGCTGTATGATTCGCGACCTTATTGTACTTGTTTCCATTGCGGGAATCGCGATAGGAAGAATTCCCTATCTTCGAATGAACAGAGCCTCCATCGCATTCGTCGGTGCGGTGGCCGTGGTCGCCTTTGGAGACCTCCCATTAGGAAAGGCGTCCAAAGCATTGGATTTAGAGACTCTAGTCCTTCTTTTTTCCATGATGGTGATATCCGTCAATCTCCAATTATCTGGGTTTTTTCGCATCGCCGAAGACCGGATCACCCGATTCGCCCGAACTCCCCGACAACTCCTCGCCCTCATTCTCCTGTCCTCGGGTATCTTTTCCGCCTTTTTCCTGAACGATACGGTCGTACTCATGTTCACCCCTCTGGTAACCATCATCATTCTGGAACTCAAACGCAACCCCATCCCTTACCTTATTGGTTTAGGGGTTTCGGCCAATATTGGATCCGCCATGACCATCATTGGCAACCCGCAGAACATGATGATCGGAGTGTCCTCCCGAATAGATTTTTTTAAATTCCTCGGGATACTGAGTGTGCCTTCGTTACTTGGTTTGACCGTTGCCTATGGGGTTATTGTGTTCTTCTTTCGAGAGGAGTTCGCTCCCTATCGCTTCCCTCCCATTCCACAACATAGACGATTCGTGTATCCGCCATTACTGTGGAAGAGTCTTACGTCCTTGGGTATTTTCCTTCTAGGGATTCTATTGAAAGTTCCCCTGCCCTTTGCCGGGCTTCTCGCTGCATCCTTTTTACTCGTTACCCGAAGGATCCATCCCGAAAAGGTTTTTAACGATGTGGATTGGTCTCTCCTCGTTCTATTCGCAGGGCTCTTCGTGTTGATCGAAGCTCTCGATCAGGACCAACTCTTTCACCGCTTCATCGAGTACCTGACATCTTTTGCCGAGTCTAACACGTTCGTCTTTTCCACTGTTGCTGCCGTGCTGAGTAACCTAGTTTCCAACGTTCCCGCAGTGATGTTACTGAAACCGGGTATCTCCCTATTAACTCATCCGGAAAAAGCTTGGATTACCCTGGCAATGGCCAGTACCTATGCGGGGAATTTTACCCTTTTAGGATCCATCGCGAACTTAATCGTAGCAGAATCGGCTCGTAAACATGGAGTTCATCTCGGGTTCTTCCAGTTCCTCAAGGTGGGGGTGCCCCTAACGATTCTCACCATCCTTTTGGGAGCGGCCTGGATCGAGTTCCTGTATCCATGAAGGGCTATTCCTCGTATTTCTTGAAGACCACGATTCCGTTATGCCCTCCAAACCCAAAGGTGTTGGACATGGCGGAACGAATCTTACCCGGAACTCCTTTGTTAGGCACATAGTCCAGGTCGCAAAGAGGATCGGGATTCTGCAGGTTGATGGTTGCCGGGAAGAATTGATCCTTGATCGCTAACACACAGATAAGTGCCTCGATCCCACCAGCGGCTCCAAGACAATGCCCCGTCATACTCTTTGTGGAAGAAACCTTTAGTTTATACGCATGATCCCCAAAGGTGGCTTTGATAGCAGCCGTTTCGATGGGGTCGTTCATGGGTGTGGAAGTACCGTGGGCATTGATATAATCGATATCCTCTGGCCGCAATCCCGCATCGGCCAATGCCATCCGCATGGCTGCAATGGCCCCCTTGCCCTCAGGGTGTGGAGCCGTAAGGTGATTGGCGTCACACGTGGCTCCATACCCTCCATACTCGGCATAGATCTTCGCGCCCCGCTTCTTCGCATGCTCTAAACGTTCCAGGACAAGAATTCCCGCCCCTTCGCCCATGACAAACCCATCCCGATCCTTATCGAACGGTCGGGACGCTTCCGTTGGTCGATCGTTGTATTTCGTGCTGAGGGCTTGTATCACGTTGAAACCAGCGACCCCAAAGGGGGTGATGGCCGATTCTACCCCACCGGTTAGGACAAAATCACAAATTCCCTTTTCGATCCAAAAGACCGCATTCCCGATAGCGTCCGTACCTGAGGCACACGCAGTGGTTACCGTAAAACAGGGCCCCTCCAGTCCTAGCATAATTGCAACATTCCCAGGACCGATATTGGCAATGAGTTTAGGAATCGTCATGGGAGGGACTCGGCTTGGACCCTTTTCCAATAAGGCGGTATGGGAAGTTTCCACTGTTTCGAATCCCCCAATTCCCACCCCGAGGATTACCCCTGCCCGAGTGGGATCAAAGGTTCCTTCTAGAAGCCCCGCATCCCGCACCGCTTCTTTAGCTGCAGCCACTGCGAACTGAGAGAAGAGGTCCATCTTTCGAGCATCTTTCCCGTCCATGTAATTCTTGGGATCAAAGCCTTTCACTTCTGCGGCAATCTTGGTTAGGAGTTGGGAGGGATCGAATCGGGTAATGGGGCCGACTCCGGATCTGTTCATTTTGATGTTTTCCCACGTGGAAGCCACATCCAATCCCAGAGGTGTGATCGCTCCCAATCCAGTTACTACGATACGAGTTCCTCTTCCCATGCTACATCCCCAATCCGCCCGTTACGTGCAGTACATGCCCTGTAATGTAAGCAGATAGATCACTCGCCAGGAACAAAGCCGCTTTTGCCACATCCTCTGGCAATCCCAGTCGTCCCATTGGGATTTGCACAAAGAGGGCTTTCTTTTGCTCGTCCGTCAACTTATCCGTCATCTTGGTTTGAATGAACCCCGGGGCAATGGCATTGACCCGGATATTCCGAGAAGCTACTTCTCGAGCTAGACTCTTGGTAAACCCGATCAATCCCGCTTTGGAAGCTGCGTAGTTCACCTGTCCGCCATTCCCTATCACCCCCACAATGGAGGCAATATTGATGACCGATCCAGGGCGCTTCTTCATGAACATATCCTGTACTACTACTTTAGAAATATAGAACGCCGATGTAAGATTGATGGCCAATACATCGTTCCAATCCTTACTACTCATCCGGAAAGATAGATTATCCCGGGTGATACCCGCATTGTTCACCAGTACATCGATCCCCCCCGACTCTTTAAGGATTTCCTTGCATACCGCTGTGATTCCCGCTTCATCAGCCACGTTTCCTTCCTTGAAGGTCACAGTTACACCATTCGCTTTTGCCACTTCCTGGTACTCCGCGAAGGAATCACCCTGCTGAATATCTATGTACCATACCGAAGCTCCATTCTTGAGAAACAGGAGAACCATTTCCCTACCAATTCCCTGGGCACCCCCAGTGATCAACACATTCTTTCCCTTTACCAGCATTCTATCCTCCCATACCTATCTTAATAATTTCTTCCCACTTGCCTACCGGTACACAAACCGGATTCGCACAAAACGTTTTCCATAGACCCGTAAGAACTGTTCCCGGTCCGGTCTCCCATAGTTCATCGTATCCTTCTAGTTTAATTTCCTCTTCCACCGTTGTCCATCTAACGGGGAATACGATCTGCTCACTGGCCAGTCTTTTTGCTTCCTCTCCGCTAGCGATTCGTTTCCCAGTCACATTCGAATAAACAGGAATACGAGGATCCTGAAAAACAACCTCCCTTAGTACTGCCTCGAACCGTTCCTTCGCTTCTCGTAAGAGGGGACTGTGGAAGGGACCAGATACTTTGAGACGAATCACCCTCTTCGCCCCGGATTGTTTCAGCTTCTCCTCGGCCTGGGATAGACCCCGGGCTGTGCCACTTATCACCGTCTGAAGAGGGCTGTTGTAATTGGCAGGATACACGTCTTCGATTCCCCTTAATAGTTCCTCAATTAGGGGAGCTTCCAACCCAATGACTGCCGCCATCCCTGCTTTCCCCTCAGCGCTATCCCACTTGCGGGAGGCCTGTTCCATCAGAGTCCCCCGTATTTGCACGAGTTTAAACGTGTCCTCGATCGAAAGGACTCCTGCTTCTGCCAACGCTGCATACTCTCCCAAGCTAAAACCGGCCACACCCTGTGGATAGATCCCCCGTTCTCGCAGAACTTCCGCAACAGATAGATTCACTAGAGTGATTACCACTTGAGCGATCTCGGTAGATTTCAACTCTTCTTCTGTTCCTTCGGACAGGATTTTGAAGAGATCCATCTGTGTTAGGGTTGAGGCCTTTTGAAACAACTCCTTCACTCGGTCGGAATGCTTAAAGAGATCCATCCCCATCCCTGGATACTGCGCACCCTGGCCAGGGAATAGGTATACGCGTTTCATGGTGCCGACCTTACCATAGGGGTCGCGAGGTGTCAAGTCGGCCGACGGCCGACAAAAATAGGTTTTCTCCTTTTTTCTTTGTTCTAAAGGGTTACAATAAAAAGTTTGCCTGTATCGTTGGAAAGCATTATACTAGATTTAGACCCATTCAGGGGAGGAGGTGTCTTATGAGTGTATTAACCATTTCAAGACAGCTCGGCAGCCTGGATTTGGAAATTGCGCAAGAACTAGCGGAGAATCAGCATCTTGCCATTATCGACAAAGAAGAAATCGAAAAGAAACTGCAGGAGTACAAGGTCGAAAAAAAGAACATCGAACGGTTCGATGAACGGAAGCCTGGATTTTGGGATGCGTTTTCCACCGATCGAGACATCTATTTGCACTATTTAAAACTAGCCATTCTCGAGTATGCCCGACAGGACAACTGCATCATCCTTGGCAGGGGAGCGCAGGTTATTCTGGAGAACGTTCCGGGGATACTAAGACTTCGGTTCGTATCAGCTCCAGAAACTCGAGCCAAACGACTCCAACAGGAACTGAATTGCAACGAAAACCATGCCTACAAACTGATGATGAAGAGCGATCACGAACGGGCTGGATTTCATCGGTTCTTCTTCGATGTGGATTGGACGAGGGATGAACTATACGACATTGTGCTGAATACGGGAACTCTTCCTAAAGAGACGATCCTCGATATTCTCACCCGTTTCATGGAGGAAATAGAAAGAAATCTTAAAGCGGAACGAAACCAGAAACTCGATGATCTGATCCTTTCCCAGCGGATCGTCGTAAAGATTCTTTACGACGCCAAACTTCCTGTTCGTTTCCTCGAGGTTCGGTGTGCAGGCGGAAAGATCGTACTCGAAGGTGTAACCGAATCCCACGCGGTCGTTACTGCGGCAGAATCAGTAGCAAAAGAAGTTCCTGGAGTTAAATCGATAGAGAATCATCTATCAGTAGTGGTACATATTGGAAGCTAGACTCTATAAACAGAAGTTGCACCTTGCAAATAAAAGGCTCGCCTTGTATAATACCCCCCGCTAGAAATCTGTTCCTAGATCATATCCGTAATTACAAGGAGACCAACGTGCTAGAGAAAGGTTTATTTCTGATGATTATAGGTATGGGCATTACCTTCCTGTTTTTAGCCATCCTGATCCTATCCATCATGGGTGCATCGAAACTAATCTGGAAATTTTTTCCAGAGCCTGAAGAAGCTCCAGCACCTTCGCGGGTAAGTTCTGCAGAGATCGAAATTGCCATAGCTGTTGCAGCCGTTACGGCTCGCACACACAAATAAATATCCAAGGTAGGGTACTATGAAAAAACGCGTTCACTTCATGTGCACCGCTTTTAGGGACGGATTTCAGTCCGTATACGGTGCAAGGGTCTTTTCCAAAGATTTCCTTCCAGTTGTCGAAATGGCTAGTGCGTACGGAATCAAACATTTCGAAGCAGGGGGTGGAGCCATGTTCCAATCTCCCTACTTCTACGCAAACGAAGACGCTTTTACCATGATGGACAACTTCCGGAAGGCTGCGGGCCTCGACGCCAACCTGCAAACCCTTTCCAGGGGAGTAAACGTAGTAGGATTAGATTCACAGCCTCGAGATATCATCAAGCTCCATGCACAACTCTTTAAGAAACACGGAATCTCCACTATTCGAAATTTTGATGCTTTGAACGACGTGAACAACCTTATCTATCCCGGACAGTGTATCCATGAAGCGGGGCTAAAACACGAGGTTGTAGTTACCATGATGGAGCTTCCTCCGGGAACCCCCGGAGCCGAACGAGCCCATACGGCTGAGTTCTATGTGAACACCCTTCGCCAGATTCTCGACGCAGGAATCCCTTTCGATTCTGTCTGCTTTAAGGATGCGTCGGGAACTTCCGTCCCGAAGAAAGTGTACGAGACGATCAAAGGTGCCCGGAAATTGTTGGGAGACAAGGTACACCTCGTGTTCCATAGCCATGAAACAGCAGATGTCTGCATCAGCCAGTACATGTTGGCACTGGAAGCAGGGGCAGATCAGATCGATCTTTCCTTAGCACCCGTATCAGGAGGTACTTGCCAACCAGACATCCTTTCCATGTGGCACGCCCTGCGGGGTACCGATTTCGATCTAGGAATCGATATCAACAAGATCATGGAACTGGAAGAATTTTTCAAGGAGCAGATGGCCGACTACTTCCTGCCTCCCGAAGCTACTATGGTGGAACCCTTAATTCCTATGTTCCCCATGCCCGGCGGTGCCCTTACCACCAACACGCAGATGATGCGGGATAATAACCTGATGCATCGGTATGCAGAAGTAATCGCTGCTATGGGAGAAGCGGTGCAAAAGGGAGGGTTCGGTACTTCCGTTACCCCTGTGTCCCAGTTCTACTTCCAGCAAGCTTTCAACAATGTAATGTTCGGTAAATGGAAGAAAATCGCCGAAGGGTACGGAAAAATGGTCCTCGGCTACTTTGGAAAGACTCCCGTGGAACCGGATCCAGAAGTAGTTCGAATATCCAAAGAACAACTCGGTCTAGAACCTACTACGGAACTGGTCGTAGACATTAACGATAGGGATCCTAAGAAGGGTAGAAAAGCCGCCGAGGCCATGTTGAAAGAGGCAGGTTTGCCCATCACGGACGAAAATGTTTTCATCGCTGCCACATGTCGGGAAAAGGGCATCCTCTTCCTTCAAGGGAAAGCCACCATTGGCGTGCGCAAAGAAGCCAAGAAGAAGGAAGGCGAGGCAAAAGAGGGAGAAGCGAAACCGAAAGCATCCCCTGTGTACACGGTAACCGTAAATGGGAAACCCTATGTGGTTTCCTTAAAAGACGATGCGGCTATCGTAAATGGGGTTACGTATACCGTTTCCATTAAAGAGGGAGCCCTCGCTAGCGCAACCGCCACACCTACACAGATAAGCTCAAGTCCATCTTCAACAACCACAACCGCCCAACCAGTGGCACAAGGGCAAACGCCCGTCGTCTCCTCAACAGGCGCGCTTGTTGAAATCGACGCCCCCCTTCCCGGTATCATCCTCCGGGTACCCAAAAAAGTCGGAGATCCAGTCCAAGAAGGGGAACTGGTACTGGTGCTGGAATCGATGAAGATGGAAACTCCTATAAAGTCTCCGGCAAGCGGCACAATTGTGGAAATTAAAGTTGCTCAGGGAGCACAGGTTAAAACAGGTCAGATTCTGGCCATTATTCGCCAGTAGGAGGGTGTATGTCCTTACTTGATGTATTCCATGAGATCTTACTGAGCACGGGAATTGTAGCGTTTGAGCCCGGCCAGATCATCATGATCCTCGTGTCCCTTGTGTTAATCTATTTAGCGATCAAGAAGGAGTTTGAACCCCTCCTTCTTCTGCCCATCGGATTTGGGGGGATCCTCGCAAATATTCCGTTGGCGGAGATTGCAAAATTACCAGAAGTCATCTTCGATCCCACTACTCAAAAAATCATACACCATGTAGGAGGTTTTGTAGGGCAGATCTACGACTTCGGGATCGAAGGAGGACTCTTTCCCCTATTCATATTCATAGGAGTAGGCGCCCTAACTGATTTTGGTCCCCTCATAGCCAACCCCAAAACCGCACTTCTGGGCGCTGCCGCTCAATTAGGAATCTTCACCTCGCTACTAGGCGCTCTGGCCATGACGAAGTATCTTGGGTTTGATTTTGATTTGCGGGATGCGGCTTCCATCGGAATCATTGGAGGTGCAGACGGGCCTACCGCCATCTTTGTTGCATCCCGACTCTCTCCTCGTTTACTGGGAGCCATTGCGGTATCTGCTTACTCCTATATGGCCCTGGTTCCCATTATCCAACCGCCCATCATGCGTCTCCTTACCACGAAGAAGGAGCGGGAAATCAAGATGGAACAACTTAGACACGTAACAAAGACTGAAAAGATCGTGTTTCCTCTCATCGTGTTGGGGATCTGTATCATTCTTCTACCATCCGCAACACCCTTGATGGGGGCCCTCATGTTTGGGAACCTTATTCGTGAAAGTGGGGTTACAGAACGCCTTTCCAAGGCAGCCCAGAATGAGTTGATCAATCTAGTGACGATCATGCTGGGACTCTCGGTTGGTTCTAAACTTTCTGCCGATAAGTTCCTCCGTTGGGAAACCATCGGAGTGCTACTCTTAGGGCTCTTTGCCTTTGCTGTGGGAACCGCCGGAGGAGTACTGATAGGCAAACTGATGAACAAACTGTCCAAAACCCCCATCAATCCCCTCATTGGTTCGGCGGGTGTTTCTGCTGTTCCTATGGCCGCTAGAGTTTCCAACAAAGTAGGTCAGGAAGCAAATCCGAAGAACTACCTTTTAATGCATGCAATGGGACCAAACGTTGCGGGGGTAATTGGTTCTGCTGTTGTGGCAGGTGTACTGTTGGCTTTAGTACCCAAGATGATGGGGTAGTTAACGGCGCGGATGTTTAAGATATAGATCACTTTAGCCAACCGGCCTTTGTAGTAAAGGCCGGTTTTTTATTTTTATGCAGATTTAAAAAAATGATTGAATGAATATGTATATTAATCGATTTAAATATTCCATTCTACCCTTGACGTAGTAATTTTCTTTTTGTATGGTTAACCCTGCCGCCACCGTGGAGTGGCTGCTAATCTACAGCTTGCTGTGCAATTAAGAACAAAAATATCCAGAGGAGCGCTGCATGAAACTGGAACTCAGGAAAGGTGTAGAAATCCTATCCGACCTTGGGGGCGTGAAGACCCTATCCGAAGCAAAAAAGATCTTTTCACAAAAAATGGACAAAGCCAACATTGCCAAAATCGAAACGATCAAAAACGAGGAAGCCTTGTTGAAGATCGCCAACGCCATCGCATTGATGGGGCCAGACAATGTTTGGATCAACTCTTCCACCCCCGAGGATATTCAATACGCCCGTGAAATGGCATTGAAGATGAACGAAGAGTTTAAACTGAAACTTCCCATGCACACCTGTCACTTCGATCTGCCTGAGGATCAGGGGCGAATGGTAGATAAAACGTATTATATTGCGAACGAAGACGAGGATGTTTCGGTACTAGCCAAGAAGATGCTTCGAAAAGAAGCTTACGAATACATCAAGGAACACTACCGAAACATCATGAAAGGGAAGACCATGACAGTCTCCTTCTGGAACCGGGGGCCCGTAGGAGCGAAGGCTGCCATCCCTGCTATCATGGTAACGGATTCCTGGTATGTGGTACATTCAGGAAATATTCTATATCCAACAGTTTTTAAATATTTCGATGCAGAAGTGAAACGGGCGGGGGTCTTCTTCATGAATACCCATAGTTATGGCCGCTTCAAGAGCGAGGACATCCCAAAAGCCCGGATTTTTATGGACCGTAGTTGGTTCACCACTTTCTCCATGTTCTGCACCTATGCCGGAAACACCTTAATGTTGAAGAAGGGTAACCACCGGTTTGCAGTCGACCTATGCACCTATTACCGACAGGAAGACCAGCTCTCCGAACACATGTTCATCACGGGCTTAACGGGTCCGGGCGGCCGGAAAACTTTCTTTGCCGGCGCGGCTCCTTCCGGATGCGGGAAAACTACCACTGCTATGGTGGGGACAGATTTTATCGGTGACGATCTTGCCCAGATCTGGATCGAAAAGGATGGCACCATGCGGGCCGTGAACCCGGAAATTGGTGTATTCGGGATCGTAGAGGACGTAAACTGGGAGGGGGATCCTTACCTCATGAAAGCCCTACGCGGAAAAATACCAGCTGAAGTGATCTGGTCCAATGTCTTAGTAGATGACGATGGGGTTCCCCACTGGACAGGGCATGGGGAACCCATACCCAAGCACGGACGCAACTGGTTGGGTGAATGGTGGCCGGGAAAGACGGATGAGAATGGGAAACCGATTCCCATGTCTAACCCAAACGCTCGGTTTACCCTTTCCTGCGAGGTCATTGAAAACTATAATAAAGAACTAGCAACCGATCCCAAAGGACTCCCCATTAAAGTTATTACCTACTCGGGTAGAGATTCCGACACAATGCCCCCTGTGTGGGTAGCAAAGAATCCCGATCACGGAGTAGCCATTGGTGCCTCGATTCTATCCGCCGCAACCGCTACCGAAGTAGGAGCCAAAGGAGTGAACCGACAACCGTGGGCCAACGCTCCTTTTACTCCCGGTCCATTGGCCGATTACATGGAAGCTCAGTTCAAATTCTTCAATTCAAAGAAGCTCACCCACAAACCTCTCATGGCTGGATTGAACTACTTCTTGACTCATGGGGCTCGAGGAGGAGAACCAGGGGATAAACGCCTGTTAGGTGAAAAGCGAGACGTACGACCTTGGCTTACTTGGTTGGAGCGTCGAGCTCACAACGAGGTAAAGGCTATCGTGACTCCCATCGGCTTCATTCCCCTGTACGAGGATCTCAAACAGATCTTCAAAGAAACGATCAATAAAGAGTACACGAAAGAACTGTACGATAAGCAGTTCTCGTTCTATATCGACAACATCGTGGCTCGAATCGATCTCCAAAAGGACGCCTACTCGAAAGAGAAGGATTGTCCGAAACGAATCTTCGAGATTTACGAAGAACAGAAGCAGGGTTTGCTCGCACTGAAAGCTAAATACGGTCCCATCGTGAAACCCGAACAGTTGATCGAAGCTGGAGGATTGGGTTAACGGTTAAATTGCTTGAATTCCAACCATGACAGATAGCCGCCCGAAAAAAGGGCGGCTTTTTGTATTTATTGCAACTTCTATACAATGCGGATGTTCTGGGACACTGGTTTTTTCATCTGTTTTCTACATTCGGTGCATCCTAACACGTGCACATGTTTTCTTCGTTTCCCCTTTCGAGTGAAGAAGCGGGCTATCAAGTATCCTTCATTAGAAAGGGTTGCTTCACAAACAGGACATTTGCGGGGATTCTCCCGGTTCGGAGGGAAACAATAGGGGCATCCCAAAAGATGTGAAACTTGTTCTTTCACTCCCCCAGTTTCTGTTCCCCCTTGGAATACGATGGATTTCACCCTTTGCCCTCTTTGAAGGATATGACCACAGATGGGACAGTGGTGCACTCCTGCCGAACCGCCTCGATCGGCTTTTCCTACTTCCACGCCTCTTTCTCTGTAGAACCAATACGGCCTACCCCCCAGAAGAGAAAGAGCCAGATACGAGATGAATATCGCTAGAATGAACAACCCTACATACACCATATGAAATAGAATACATTAGTATACATCCCCTTGCAGGAGGTACCCAAGATCATTACTGTAGAAGTCGTGGGAACTCTATATATCATCGCTACCCCGTTAGGTAACCTTCAGGATATTACGTACCGAGCTATCGAGACTCTCAAGCAGGTAGACGTAGTAGCTTGTGAGGATACCAGACGAAGCATTAAACTACTGAACGCGTACAATATCAAAAAGCCTCTCATAAGCTGTCATGGCCACAACGAAACAAAAAGCTCCCTTCGGGTACGGGAACTCCTTTCAGAAGGGAAGGATGTCGCTTACCTCAGCGATGCGGGCACTCCCGGTTTGAGCGATCCGGGGGCTAAATTAGTCCGAATGGCTCGGGAAGCGGGGTTCCCCATTCTTCCGATTCCCGGTCCTTCTGCTTTTGCTACCCTTTTAAGCGTGGCTGGATTGAAGGAAGCCTCCGTCCATTTCGAAGGATTTTTAGGAATGAAGCAGGGGAAACGCCGCTTGAGGCTCAAAGAATTGTTGGACAGAAACGAACCCTTCGTCCTCTATGAGTCGGTTCATCGAATTGAAAAACTTCTCCTGGAACTGAAAGACCTCGCTCCCGAGCGAACGGTATTCATTGGAAGAGAGATGACAAAGGCATTCGAAGAATACTTGGAAGGACCCGCCACTGCACTCCTTGCTCGAGTCCAGGAGCACCCAGATCGGAAAAAAGGTGAGTATACTGTACTTGTCTATAGCGGGAAAAAGAGTTAAAATTGAAGATAGCAATGCCGATACTAAGGTAGAGCTAAAGGAAGGGCTTTGGAATGACCATCGAACGACTTGGACCTACAGGACCGATTTCGAATTACAACAAGACGGGAAAGGCATCTAAATCCGATTCCATTCTGGGTAAAGATTCCATCGATGTGTCGGAAGAGGCAAAACAGAAAGCCGAGGTATTCAAAGCCCTCGAAAGTCTCCGTTCTGTACCGGATATTCGAGAAGATCGGGTAGCAGAGGTAAAGAAAAAGCTGGAAGACCCCAATTACATTAATGAAAAAGTAATCGAATCCGTTGCAGAACGCATCATGGATCTATTCAAACTTTAAATCCTATGGTATAACCATCTAGAAGCGGAGATGGTAAATCTCTGCTTTTTTTTTATACAGAGGGAACTATGGCAGAGGTAATCCTTGATATTCCCGGGAGAGTGCACTTTGGAAGCGATGTTCTAAATCTAGTAGGAAGTATTGCTTCCGAGTTTGGAAACCGGGCTCTTCTTTTGGCGGATTATAATCTTCACGAAGGCAGACATATCGAACGAGTGATCGATCTTTTACACAGCAAAGGAATTCAATGCATTCTCATCGATGACCTTGGTAGCTATGGTTCTTCTCGCACCTTAAAAGACACGGTAGAATTTGCCAAGACTTCTCGGATCGAAATCATCCTAGCCATGGGGGGGAGCAGTACATTGAATGCCGGGCGAGCCTTATCGTCCCGGTATCGAAGTACGTCTCATCATCCGGAAGCAGAACGATCCGCTTACATGGAAATCCTTACGGTATTTCGTTATCCTTTCTTGCTTCGTAATGCTTACATCGAGATGGATCCAGGGATCCAACGACTCAAGGTCTCTCCCCTTCCTTCGAATCTTCACAAGGGTACCTTGATAGATCCAGGAATCATAACAGGCATATCTACGAAATATACAGGGACGCTCCTCATGGATACCCTTCTCCACGCTCTAGAAGGGTTCCTTTCCTCGGAAGGGAATTTTATGACTGAAACTCTCTTTAGAGGAGCTCTGTTACATGGAGGAGAAGGGTTGAACGAGGCCCTCCGCGGAGAGAAAAGTTTGAAACCCCGCGTGAAGGCTATCCAAAGTGGAGTATTATCCGCATTGGGATACTCCATTCTCCGAATGGGACCTGCAGTAGCCTTGTGTTACACCCTCAACAAACAGTTTGATATTCCAAAATCTTGGATTGGAACAGTCCTATTACCTCACCTGGCAGATATCTACGAGGAGAGCCATCCAGAATTGTTGGCAGAAGCAGCGAAATTGATCGGAGAGGATACCTTTGGGTTGTCTCCCCAGGAAGCCGCATCTTCCTTTTCGAGCCATATACGACGTTCTTTAGCTGTCTTTGGGCTTCCCACTCGACTGAGGGACTTCGATCTGAAACTCCCTAGACTCGTGGAAGCGGCTGAAGAAGCCGCCGGATTGGATGGCACCCTGGCATTTCACGTACCTCTCTCTGTCGATTCCCTCTATGATTTCCTCAAGCGTGCCTTCTAGAATCCGATCCTTATGATTTCGATTCGGAAACTGATCTCATTACCCCCGGGAACCCGTATCCGAAAACTGATACAGTTGATTGATCAATGGGAACAAACCTTAGACACTCTACCAAACCAGCTTCCAACTCTCCTACAATACCTTTCCACCATTACAGTATCGGATCTATATTCTTTGGAACGCTTCACCCACTATGCACGAGCAATCAAGGAATTGGAAGGTCTAGCAGATCGATCCGAAACTTTGGATGAGCTATCTACTCTGTATCGCCGCCTCCTGCATCGAATTCGCTTCTTTCTACTGGAAGAAATAGGAGCTGAACCAGCTGAATGGGATTTTTTTAAGCCACAAATAGATCCTACTAATTGGAATGATCGTCTCCCATGGGAAGGAATCCGTTTGTACCTGGATGAAGTACGATCTCCCTATAACGTAGGGTCCATCTTTCGCACTGCCGCTTGCTTTGGAGTGGAACAAATCCTATTAGCTCCTGGGACTGCCTCTCCTATCCACCCAAGGGCAAAACGAAGCGCCATGGGCACGATCGATATGGTTCCCTGGGAAATAGCTTCTCCAGAGATTCTAGTGGAAGAGCCGAACTTGTTTGCCCTGGAAACAGGCGGAACCACTCTGGAAAATTTCACCTTCCCTACCCACGGGATCTGCATCGTAGGCTCTGAAGAGCTGGGGGTGCATCCTCGACTGATAGCTTTGGCAAAAAAAAAGAGGGGAATCGTTTCGATCCCCCTCTATGGTACTAAAACCACGTTAAACGTTTCCGTTGCAGTAGGAATCCTTATGCAGCATTGGGTCCGGCAGCTCGTTCCCCATTTAGGTACACCTCATAGGTAATCGAGGCCGTCTTCTTTAGCATTGCCGCCACCCCACAGTACTTATCCAAGGAAAGTTTTATGGCTTTCTGGATCTTTTCCAATTCCAACTTCGGGCCGGAAAACTGGTACTGGATCCGGATAGAATGGTACACCTTGGGATGTTCCGGAGTAAGTTCCCCATCCACGGCTACTTCAAACCCTTGAAAAGGCATCTGCATCTTGTTGAGAATGGCCACTACGTCCATCCCCGTGCACCCCGCTAGAGCGGAGAGCACTAATGGTTTAGGAACGGGTCCGTACCCCTTTCCTCCGAACTGTTCATCCGCATCGATCTTGAAGGGAAAACCCAACAGATCCACATCGAAAGCCATCCCTTCTTTCCAGGTGATTTTTGTGATTGCCATTAATTCCACCCTACCGTAAAGCCCGTTCTATCTCTGGTAAGTTGAAGCCTACGATTATTTTACCGTTGATGTCGATCACAGGTACTCCCATTTGTCCCGACTTCCTAACCATTTCCTCTGCCCTTCGCATATCCTGGGCTACATTGTATTCGGTAAAAGGAATCCTCTTTGCCTGAAAATATGCCTTTGCTTTTTTACAATAACTGCACGAAGGTGTAGTATAAATCGTAACCGCCATACTCCTATCTCCTATCCTTTTGGATTTATTTTTCTATATATAGAATATCATATATTAACCTTAAAAAGTCAAGCCCTCTCGTTTTCGAGGGATCCGGGGGAGTGTCGATTTGGAAGTTACCCTTTCGCTTCTCGATCAAAGGCCTGGGAAAGTCGTTCTAGGATCTTCTGGAATTGATCATGGGTAGTGATCCTGTAAGTGGAAAGAATCTCTGAATCGACTTGTTCAAAGGTAATCAAACCATCCGCATAGCTGCAAAAAGAGTTGGCAATGTAAACGGTGTCGACCACCTCTCGATAGGCTTTGGGGGCCCGCTGTGGTTCGTGATGGAAACGGATAGCCGAAATGAGGGCTTCGGGGAAGTTCCATTTTTCCGCAATGAGCCCGCCAATCTCGGCATGGTTCAATCCACCCGTCATAGCCTCAAATAATTCCTTGGGAATTCCTTTTTCCTTACAGAGACGGTTAATTTTTTCGAGAAGTTCGGGATGGACGTTGGAGAAGACGATCTTCCCCATGTCATGGAGGATACCTCCCACGTACACATCATCCAAAAGATCTTTCTTGCGGATGAAATTCTTTGCTAGGCTATACGCATAGAACCCCGTGCGATAGGAATGCTGCCATAGGGCTTTCCCTTTTTCACTGTCGATACCACCTAACAATTTCTGGGTTCCATACGAGTAGAGAAGGTTTTTCAGCCCCCGGAGCCCTACCATCTTTACCGCCTCTACGATGTTATCTACCTTTTTAGGTAGCATGAATTGAGCAGAGTTGACCAACCGTAATAGATCCGCTGTCAGGGCAGGGTCTGTAGAGATTTGCCGTGCGATGTCGGTAATCTCACTATCCGGATCGGACAACATCCGCTGTAATTGCACGATGTTTTCGGGAAATTTAGGCAACTGATCGATCTCGGCTACGATCTGTCGACTCAAAAGCTCGAGACTCTCTAATTTTACCTGATCCATGGGGATGGTGAGGCGCGCTACGGTTTCGCCGTTCTCCACATCGATGTCGAAAGCGTCTTCATCCAGGTTCAATTTTTTCAACATCAGCACTAGAATCACGATTCCCAACCCCGCACCTTCCGAATCGTCCAAGACCGTGGATAGAGCTTCTTCCAAAGAGGCAAACGCGCGGGAACGCGCGATCCGGTCATAGACCCGAATCTGCTCTTTTTTTGTGATTTCTGCATTGTTACGGACCTGAATGTTCAGGGTCGTACCATTTTTGTGAAATACAATCTTGATATAGAGTCCCGCGTCCTTCTGTTGCTGCAACCAAAAATCGATATTTTCCAGGGTCTCGACCTTGAATTGGGCCATACCCTTTGCGTAGTCTTCTTCGTCATTGATGTTCAGACTCTTTAATTTAAAGTACACCCTCTTTGTGTTGGCCTTCTTGGCGTTTACCGCCAATTCCCGCAAACAGTACGCTAGGGGTTCCTTTAAATTTTCACGCCCCAACTCCTTCAAGAAAATCCCTAGAACTTCTTCCAGGTATATTTCCATGTCGTGGGGAAGAGTGTATGTTTTTACCGCATAGGGTACAGCATTGCGAGCAGCGTGAAGGACTTTTTCAACATCGACACTTACAGGCATGGTTCACCTTCCAAATAACTACTAAAAATATGTACGGAAACAGTATTATATGCTCTTCGTTGGAAGTCAAGGTTTTCCCCTTTTTCCCTTAGTTTCCCCCGAAGTCCTTCACCAGCAAAGCCATGGCTCGTAATCGTTTTTCTACCCGCCCATTCACCGTTTCCGGAGGAAAACTCCCCTTGGGGCCCCGAACCCCTGCGGGAATCCCGGTAAGGATCTCTATCCCTTCTGCTACCGAAGAAATGGCGTAAATATGGAACATTCCCTCTCGGACAGCCTGCTGGACCTCTTTGGAGAGCATGACATTAGGGAGGTTCAACCTCGGGATAATCACCCCCTGTTTTCCTGTGAGACCCGTCTTTCTGCAAATCTCATAGAATCCTTCAATCTTTTCCGATACGCTGCCCACTGGTTGGATCTCGCCAATCTGATTCATGGAGCCCGTAACTGCCAAGTCCTGACGAAGGGGGATTTCGGCAATGGCTGAGAGAAGGGCATAAATCTCGGCGGACGAGGCTGAATCCCCATCGACCTCGATATAGGATTGTTCGAAACAGATGCTAGCCCGTATGGATAGGGGAAAGTCTCGGGCATACATCGTTTGCAAGTATCCCTGGATGATGAAAACCCCTTTGTCATGAATTTCTCCCGAAAGACCAGATTCCCGTTCGATATTAATGATTCCATCGTGTCCAGGGGCAGTCCGAGCGGTAATCACTACCGGCCTTCCAAAGCTGTAATACCCTCGATCCAGGATCGCCAATCCATTGATCTTGCCTATTGCCATCCCATCGAGGGATATAAGGATTTCCCCGGAAAGGAACTGCTCGTCGATCTTCTCTTCCGGCAAGCTATAGAAAAACTTTCGTTCCTCCAGGGCAGACTCGACGGCGGCCCGTTCGATGGATGGCAATCCTTTCCGACGTGCCCAATAATCCGACTCCCGGATCAAATCGGCTATCAGCGAAAATCGTGTGGTAAGCTTATTGCGAAACTCGGAAACCCGGGCGCCATACTCCACAACGGCTGCCAAACCTGAAATTCCGATGGGGAGGAGATGTTCCTCTGCGCAAACCTTTCTAGCGAATCCCATGTACTGACGGGTACTCTCGTCGTTCCGCTCCATCACGGAATCGAACTCCGCTGTGATCTTGAAAAGCTTAGGGAAATCTTCGTCGGTGTTGTAAAGGAAATCGTAGGTCTGTTCGTTTCCGATAAGAATGATCTTCGTGTCGATCTGAACAGGCTCTGGTTTGAGACCTACCACCTGGGGAAGGTACGGATTTGTCTGATACCGGATTTCCGTATACCCATCCTGAAGGGCCCGTTTCAACGTGAGCCAGGCATCCTCCTCGTTAAGGAGATCTTCAGCCCACAAGACGAGGAATCCGCCTGAGGCACGGATGAGGGACCCCGGGCGTATCGAAAGATAACTCACCTTCGGTTCACCCGTTCCATCGAAGGAAGGTTCCTGGTTCCCAAAGAGAGTGACCGTATCGGGATGGGATTCGAACAGAACGGGAGGTTTAGTCGTCTTCGAATGATCTACCAGTATGTTCACCCCATAGCGGAGGAATAGGGGGTTCGTACCTCCCTCTTTCTGAGGCTCTTCTTCGGTAAACCAACCTACATGCTGTAGAATATCTGTTTGCAATTCTTGGAGATACTGATGCACTTTGGGATCAGAGAAACTAGAGATCAGGTGGTTCAACTCTACCTCAATGTCGGTCCTTACTACCTCGCTACGAAGTTGATCCAACCGGTCTTCCATTTGGTTCCGCTTCTTGCGCAGATCCTGAAAGAGGATCTTCATTTCATCGATGAACCGATGGTATTTTTCTCGTAAAGCATTGAATTGCGTCTCTGAAATTTCTCCTTTGGAAACCAATCGGGCAAGTTCATCGAAGTCCCTCGGTTTGCCTTTATGGAGGGGAAGCACATCGCTCATCTTTCCTTCCCCATCTTCCATCTCTACCAACGTGAATCCTTCGGATGCCAATTTTTTTTCGAACTCCGTGATAACCCGATTCTCCTCCTGTTCTCGTTCCGCGATTATCTGTTCCCTATGGGATCGGAAGAACTCCCCCTCCAACCGGGCCTTTATGGCATCCTTTATGTTTTCCATCGCATCCCTAAGACCTTTTTTGAATCGGAGGGCATCTCCCGGTTTGAAATATAGAACCCGAGGAGAATCTGGATTGTTGAAGTTGTACACATAAGCAATATCTTTCACTTTTAGAGCTGCAGGTTGATACGCCTCAAGGATTTTTCGAACAGTGGTTTTTCTCCCTGTACCCGGCATCCCAGAAACATAGATATTGTATCCGGAAGCTGCTATTTCGGTGCCCATGGATAAGGCTTTCACAGCCCTTTCCTGTCCAATGATTGTAAACCGTTCCACTTCTTCGGTATCCAGTCGACGGATTTCTTCTTCCGATACTCCAAACGCAAGGTTCTCTAGCGATACCCTAAACGCTTCTAACATGATCCCTTCATATTAGGTTTCTCATGCCTACCTGTCAACGTGAAAAAGTTCGTTCTCTTTACCGAACATTCGCACCATGGTATAGTAATGCCAGCACGAAAGATTCAGGAGGCTGCCATGGTAAGTAGAGAAGAACTCAATGGGAAAGTTCTTTCTGAAAGCGACCAGCACAAGCTCATTTGGTTAGGAACGGATGAACAGGAAAATGAAGGTGTTGTCCAAACCAACCAGTACTTAATCATTCACAAAGGAAAGGGTATCCTCTTGGATCCGGGTGGAGTGCATCTCTTTGCTCGAGTAGTCAGTGCGGTGAGTAGGTACATTCCATTGGAATCCATTGAACACATCCTGTTTTCCCATCAGGATCCGGACGTTTCTTCCGGAATCGCCCTTTGGATGGGGGTTACGAAGGCAAAAATCTATATTTCCAACCTGTGGTTGCGATTCCTGCCCCATTTCGGTATCGTGGATACTAGCCGAATCGTGGGAATCGAAGGGTTGGGAGGCAAACTTCCCGTAGACTTCCATTTTCAATGTATCCCGGCCCATTTTCTCCATTCCACGGGCAACTACTCATTCTACGATCAAGAATCGAGAACGCTTTTTTCCGGAGACATTGGCGCGGCCGTATTCCCTAAAGGGGGGCAGTATGTGCTGGTAACTGACTTCGATGTCCACGTAAAATATATGATAGATTTCCATCGGAGATACATGGGTTCTAATAAAGTGCTGAAAAAATGGGTCCAGAGTGTTTATAACCTCCCCCTCAATTACCTCGCTCCACAGCATGGAGCCATTTTCCCAGAGGCCCAAGTAAAGAGGTTCCTCGATTGGTTACAGAATCTAGAATGTGGGATCGACCTACTTGATACGATCTATAAACAATAGGGGAACAGATCTATGGGATACGATTACGAGATCAGTCCTGAACTATATAAACAGTTCGCCAGTACCATCGGTCGCTTCGTCATCGGTTACAACAAGAGTGTCATTCAAACCAGAATCACCGCACATTCTTTCCAAATCGTCAACCAGAACATAGAACAGATCAAGAACCAACTCTCCTCCGTGGTGGCCGCGTTTGAAGAAATTCGCGCCACCTCGGAAAGCACTTCGAAGAATGCCTCCGCCATCAACGCGGGAATGAGCAAGGTACTGGAAAAGAATGCCCTTGTTGGAGACAGTATCTCCAAACGAGAAATTGAAATAAACGAGGCCAAGGCTAATGCCGAACGGATCCATTCCTTGTTTCAACGATTGGCAGAGAAATCGGCCAGTATCCAGAACGCCACAGAGGAAATCAACGATGTATCCGATCGGACGAACGTACTAGCCATCAATGCATCCATCGAAGCAGCCCGGGCGGGTGTTGTGGGAAGGGGATTCCGGATTATCGCGAACGAGGTAAAGAAACTAGCTTCCCAGACAGGAAATTTTGCCAAGGATATTTCCAATGTAATCCAGGAATTCTCCCAGATTCTGGCGGAGATCGAACAACAAATCTCCGAGTTCTCGGAGCTTTTGATCCGTTTGAACCAAGATTTTGCCTGGTTAAAGTCATCCTTTGCAGAAACAGCCGCAAACGCCCAAGAAACTAGCGGATCCATCAGTCAGATTGCCCAGGCCATCCAAGAACAGACCTTTGCCCTGAACGAAGGATTAAAAAATTTGGAAACTACCTTTCAATACCTCACCGATTCCCATGCGGTACTCCACGCCCTCGTTCGATCCCATGAGTACCTGGACAAGTTACTGGATAGAAAGGCCTGATGGGACATGGACTTGCGAACATTGGATAGGTACTTTCGTTCCATCCTCAAGATCGATGAGTTCGAAAAGTACGATACCTCCTACAATGGCATTCAAGTTGATCGAAGCGAAGGTCCTGTGCATAAGGTAGCCTTTGCCGTTGATGCTTGTGAAGAGAGTTTTCGATTAGCTAGTGAATGGGGGGCAGAAGTACTCTGTGTACATCATGGACTATTCTGGGGGAAGGAACTTCCCATCGTAGGGGTCCATAGAAAACGGATCCATTTTCTCTTGGAACACGACCTGGCCCTTTACGCGGTCCATCTCCCCCTCGATGCGGATCCTAGTATTGGGAATAACGTGACCCTTGCGGAGCGGCTCGAATTACAGGATGTCTCCCCTTTTGGGGTGTATAGGGGTGTAGAGATTGGAGTTCAGGGGGTGTTTCGCCACCCTATGGATCTAGCCATAGTGACAACGAAACTCTTCGGTCCCTCGTCTTCCGACTATCGATTATTACCCTTCGGAAAACCAACCGTCCAATCGGTAGCCATTGTATCGGGAGGAGCGGCTTCCGAAGCGTTGCAAGCTATCGATAAGGGAATAGACTTATTCATTACCGGGGAAGCCTCCCATGCCATTTACCATGCCTGTATGGAAGCGGGCATCAATGTTCTGTTCGGTGGGCACTATCAAACTGAGACGGGCGGGGTCCAACGATGGGCCAAACGAACGGCCCAGGACACGGGATTGGAAACTCGATTCTTCGATATTCCTACAGGACTCTGAGGGGAGGGAGGTTCCCTTGATGAAAAGAATCTTGCCCCTAATCCTTACCTTCAACGTGGTACTAGTCGATCAACTCTCGAAACACCTTATCATCGAAAACATCCCTCAGCGAGGAATTGGTGCCAGTTACTTTGGCGATGTTCTCCGTATCATTCATGTGCGCAATCCAGGGATCGCTTTCAGTATAGGAAAGAACTTGCCCGAACCATTGCGCTCTATCCTGTTCACTTTTCTGCCGTTAGGCGTGCTCGTGCTTTTGGGAGTGCATTTTTTTAAGAGTGACGAATACACGCCCTTCCAGCGATGGATGGCGGCCGGGGTGCTGGGAGGGGGAATCGGAAACCTATTAGACCGAGTATTCCGTCCTGAAGGAGTGGTGGATTTCATCGATGTCAAGATCTACGGATTCCTGGGAATGGAACGATGGCCTACTTTCAACATTGCCGACTCGGCTGTTGTGGTCTGTGGTATCGCCATCGCCCTCTCCCTGATTCTTAGGCGGAGAGAGAAGGAATGAACAAGAAGCTCAACACGGTGCTATTCGTTCTAGGGGCTACCCTACTGAACATGGTGATGATGATCCTGCTATTCGTCGCAGGATTCCTTCTGTACGGAGCGTTCCTAGCTCCTAGATTACCCCCTGAAGTGAACTCCATTGCCTTACTGCTCCTGTTCATTGGATCCATCATCGGTACCTACTTCCTGTACCACCGGATCATGCGATACCTATCGAACAAGGTGAACTGGGACAAGTACTTTTCTCCCCTTTTCGGCAGAGGGTCCTCCCGACCTAAAGACCAGTGAAAAGCATAAGGTGGGCCATCACTAGCGCGTCTTTTACCATGTTCTCAATGACGCAGTACTCGTTCGGCATATGGGCTCGTTCCTCCAAAGTACTCCATACGACCGTATCCCATCCTTTCTGACGGAGAAAAACCCCCACGGTGTTGCCTCCGATCCCCACTTCTTTCCCTTCTATCCCTCGAATCTCCCGAAGCACTGTTTTCAAACTCTTTACTAAAGATGAACCGGAAGGGGTGACGGCGGATTCGTTCTTTTGGAGTATTTCTCGTTTTACTGTTACCCCATACTCTTGTTCCACATCACGGGAAATGGTATCCATTGTGGTTAACACATCGTCCAACGGGTAACGGGGAAGAACCCGGCAGTCGAAATAGAATATATCCAATCCAGGAATCGTGTTCACGTTCGGCACATTAGCCTCTTTCTTCGTGGGGGAGAAGGTGGAAAGGGGCGGGTCGAAGATGGGATCTTTCTCTGGATAACGGGTAGACAATTCTTTATATAATCGAAGAACTAGATCGCTCCCCGCGAGGAAGGCATTCTTACCCAAATGGGGCAAAGAGGCATGGACTTGTTTCCCTTCTACGATGAACTTCACCCAAAGAAGGCTCTTTTCCGCAATCTCTATGATAGAACCATCGGGGCTTCCCCCATCGGGAACTAAAAAAGAATCGACTCTACCAAAGAGGTTCGGATACTCTTTCAACAGGGCCTTGATCCCATAGGTGGAACCTACCTCTTCATCCGAAACAAAGAGCAATTTAACATCCCTTGGAGGGACTAAATTCTGTTCGCTTAACGCGAGGGCGGCAAAGATGGAAGATACCATACCCTGCTGGTTGTCCTCAGTTCCCCTTCCATACAAGCGACCTTCTTTTTCCAATAACGCAAAGGGATCGGAGTCCCACTGAGATAGGTCCCCCGGTGGTACCACATCCAAATGCGTCAATATCCAAAACGCCCGACTGCGATCCTTTCCAGGCAACGTAGCTAACACATTCGGTCGAACACCTTCAGGGACCCTTTCGTCTTTTACCGGAAATGTTTCCACGATAAAGGAGGTATGCGCACGCAACCACCCAACCAGCGCGTCAGCCTTCTTTCCTTCTCCTCCCCCTCCACTTTCCGGCGCGATGGCCGGATGAGCCGTCAAAAGTTTTTGAAGTTCTACCATGTGAGAAACTGCTTCATTCAGCCAATTCTTCAATGTTTCCTTCATACTTTCCCCATCCTTCCATGAATCATTAACCCCGTCAAGGGAAAGAGTATGCTTTCCAAGTTGACAATCTGAAAGATTTCGCTACTTTTTAGGAAGGAGGATCCCCATGAATGTATCCTATAAAAACTTAACCGCTACCCGAGCATTCGCCACTTTGAAACAGTTAGAACCCACTCTCCATCTTTCCACCTTGCTGACTCCTGAACGGGTTCGTAGTTGTTCGATCCCAATGGGAGGAGGACTAACCTATAACTACGCCGCCAAACGGTTTGATTCCAGAATCCTGGAAGCTCTACAGCAATTGGCTGACGAACAGCAAGTGATAGATAAGTACCGTTCCCTGCTGAATGGAGAAATCATGAACACCGGGGAAGGCAGGATGGTCTTGCATCACCTTTTGCGGGGGCAACTGGGAAAGGACGTACATCATCAAGGGAAAAACCTTCGGGAGTTCTACCGGAAAGAACAAGAACGGTTCTATGCCTTTGCCGAAGCAGTCCATCAGGGGAAAATCAGGGGTTCCACAGGGAAACCTTTTACCCAAATCGTGCAGATTGGCATTGGTGGTTCAGATCTAGGGCCAAGAGCCCTTTACCTAGCCCTTAAGAACCTGAAGGAGGTACAAGGGCAACTCAAGATGAGAGCCTTTTTCCTGTCCAATGTCGATCCGGACGATGCGTCGGAAATACTGTCCCAGATAGATCCAGAAACTACCCTATTCATCCTGGTATCTAAAAGCGGAACTACGCAAGAAACTCTTACTAATGAAGCGTTTGTTCTTAAAAAATTGGAAGGATCAAAGAATCGGGGGATGGTTCCCAAAAAACACATCGTCGCGGTTACCTCCGAAACAAGTCCCCTGGCAAAATCATCCGAATACCTCGAGGCTTTCTTTATCGACGATTTCATCGGAGGCAGGTACTCCTCCACCAGTGCCGTGGGGGGTGTGGTGCTATCGTTGGCTTTTGGGAAAGAGACGTTCGAGGAATTACTACAGGGAGCTCATGAGGCAGATGCACAGGCTTTGGCACCCAACATTGTTCAGAATCCTGCCTTGTTGGATGCCCTTTTCGGAGTGTATGAGCGGAACGTGTTGGGTTACCCCTGCACGGCTATCCTGCCCTACAGCCAGGCTCTTTTCCGGTTCCCCGCCCATCTGCAGCAGTTGGACATGGAATCCAATGGAAAGCGAGTGAACCGATTTGGAGAACTTATCGACTACCCAACGGGGCCTGTTGTTTTTGGTGAACCAGGGACCAACGGGCAGCATAGTTTCTACCAACTCCTCCATCAGGGAACGGATATTGTACCGTTGCAGTTCATAGGTTTCCTCCGTTCCCAACGAGGAGAGGATATAGAATACCAGGGATCCACCAGTCAACAAAAGCTCAAGGCTAATTTGGCAGCCCAGATCACCGCCTTTGCAAAGGGGAAATCAAGCACGGATCCCAATCGAGAGTTCCCGGGGAATCGACCTTCCAGCCTTATTTACGGAGAGCAGTTGACAGCGAGAGCTCTGGGAGCCCTATTGGCCCACTATGAAAACAAGGTGATGTTCCAAGGATTCCTGTGGAACATCAATAGTTTCGATCAGGAAGGGGTACAATTGGGCAAAACCCTGGCATCGGCGGTCTTGGCGGGTAACAGGGAAGACCCTATCCTTTCTGCGTACTCGGAAATTTTAATGATCAGTCCCTAGGATTGTCCGCTTCGAAAGGTGGGGGGAACCTGTCATTCAACCAGGAAAGGACATCCTTGTATACCTCGTCCCGATTAGTCTCGTTTAGCATTTCGTGGCGTCCATCGGAGTAAAATTTCATCGTGACATTGGAGACGCCCGCCCGTCGATACTCTTTGTACAGAGTAGAGATACCCTTGGAAAATTTTCCTACCGGATCTTTACTCCCCCCGAAGATGTAAATCTGCAGATCCTTTGGCGTGCTTCTATAAGTACTCTGTTTATACGCCATCTGAAGTCCTTTAAATAGATCTTGGTAAAAACCAATGGACATGATTCGTCCGCAATGAGGATCCCGGAGGTAAGCGTCTACCTGTCGTTCATCCCGGGAAAGCCAATCGAAGTCGGTACGCCGATCCTTTATGCTCCTTCCATACCCCTTGAAAATCAGCCGGTCTAACAACCTTGCCGGCGCGTTCCGGCCGTTGATTAATCCATTACTCCATGCAATGAGGGACGCTAGGATCCTAAGAAATCCCGGATTCGCCACAGGCCCCGAGAGGATCAATCCCTTAATTTTATTTCCCTGTTTAGCTGCATAGCATTTAGCGAGGAGAGAGCCCATGGAATGACCGAACAGCACGATGGAAGATTCTGGGTATTCTTTTCGTATTTTTTCGACCCAAAGGTCTATATCGGACAGGGCTCGGTCCCATCCGTTCTCGGCAGCTAGGATTCCGCTAGCGGCAGCCATATCTCCCGTACGCCCATGCCCTCGAAGATCGAATCCATAAACCGCGTACCCTTTCTCACTAAGGAATTCAGAAAAGGTTTCATACCGTTGAATATGTTCTGCCATCCCATGCAGGATCAAAATACAAGCTCGCGGAGGTTTAAGATCCGGTATACACCTCCAACCCAATAGGCGAACTTTGTCTTCTGCTGTTAGAGTAAGCTCGATCCGTTGCATAGGCCCTCCAAATTGGAAGCCATCAGTTCCTACCATTGATCATCAAAGGAGGCTGATTGGTAGCCTCTAACACGTCTCTCCATAGACTCGATTCAGGATCTACTCGATTCCGTACGGAAACAGCCACTTCGATGGGAAGATGGACGAAGGTATTGTTCACTTGGCTGATGAGAATTTTCGTTTTGCCAGCCATTGCGGCATGAACAGCGTTGCTTCCTAACCGAGAGCAGTAAGCCGAGTCCTCTGGATCAGCGGGAGCACTGCGAATGATATAACTAGGATCTATGTACTTGAGATTGATTTCCATTTTTTCCGCTTCAAAATAACTAGCGATGCGATCTCGTAAAAAGATTCCAATATCGCCAAGCTTTCGGTTTCCCGACGGATCCGTGCCGTTTACGCCCCCTACTAAATCCTGACCTGCGCCTTCGGCTACGATAATAACCGCATGGTTCCTTCTTATGAGTCTTCGTTTCAAGTGCTCTAGAAGGCCATTGGGGCCTTCCAGTTCGAAGGGCACTTCGGGAATCAGTACGAAATTCGCTTCATGGGATGCTAGCGCGGTTGCCGCAGCGATGAATCCGCTCTCACGTCCCATTAATTTTACCAATCCAATTCCATTGATTGCTGAGTGGGCTTCTGTGTGAGCTGCGTACACTGCCTTGGATGCATAGCTTACAGCGGTTTCAAATCCAAAGGATTTTTGAATGAAGGAAAGATCATTGTCTATAGTCTTGGGGATCCCTATAACGGAGATCTTCAATCCCCTCTTGGCAACCTCGTTTGCAATACGAATGGCACCCTTCTGCGTACCATCCCCACCAATCACAAAGAGCATGTTTAGGTTCAATCGCTCCAGGGAATCCACGATATCCTCTGTCCGCTCCCCTCCTCCGCGGGAAGATCCCAACATCGAGCCTCCCATTCGATGGATATCGTCCACCACATCCACATCAAGATCGATGGTAGGAAATTGGTACTCGGGAAGTAACCCTTTATATCCATACCGAATACCCGAAATTCTACGTACTCCGTAACTGTTCCAAAGACAACGTACAATAGAACGGATTACATCGTTAATGCCCGGGCATAACCCACCACACGTAACGATTCCCGCGTGTACATGCCCAGGATTAAAGTAGATCATCTTTCTAGGGCCTGCCACTTGGAGCATCTGTTTGGGATTGAGGGGAATACTGGAAAGGGAGGGATTTACCTGGATATCTGCTAAAATGCACTCGTCATCGGAAACATAATTGGCTATGTAGTCACCCAAGACACTGGACAATTTAATGGGAGAGGGAATCTTGCATTCCCCTAGAGTCGGCACCGTAAAGTCGTACTGTTTCTTTTCCATAGGGGTATTCTAACCTGTCAATTCCATTGATGCAAGTTGACGTTTTGGAATGAACCATGCTATAATTTTAAAAATTGATTTTTATATTTTAATTAGTGAAATGGAGGACGGGTATGCAAGCGGCAGAAGTATTGGTCCGTGTGCTCGAGCGAGAAGGGATTACCGATGCCTTTGGGATTCCAGGAGCTGGAATCAATCCCGTATATAAGTACTTGAAGGATTCGCAAATAATAAAACACTACACCATGAGGCACGAGGAAGCGGCAGTCCATGCGGCAGACGCCTACTTCCGGGCTAGTGGGAAACTCGCCATGGCTATCTGTACTTCCGGGCCCGGAGCTACCAACTTCGTTACTGGACTATACACGGCCTGGATCGATAGCATCCCCTTGATCGCAATTACAGGACAGAATGTCACTTCTTTGTTGGGAAAGGACGCCTTCCAGTGCGTAGACATTGCATCCATTGCACGGCCCATAACCAAAGCTACCTGGTGTGTCACCAATCCAAAGGATCTTCCAGAGATACTCCAGAAAGCCTTTCACACAGCCCGTTCAGGTCGGCCCGGTCCCGTGCTGATCGATCTTCCCTTGGATGTGCAACAAGCTGAAATCCCGTTCGATCCAGACACCTACCAAACCATGCCTGTAGAAAAACCAGCTCCTGATTCTGATAAGATTCGGAAGGTCTTGGATCTTCTGGACACCGCCAAATCACCCTGCATAATCATGGGTGGAGGGGTGATTCTTGCAGACGCCACACAGGAATGTGTGGAATTCGCCGAATACATGCAGCTTCCTGTTATTATGACTTACATGGCCAAGGGAGGAATTCCAGCCAAACATCCCTTGTGCGCGGGACATGCGGGCATTCAAGTCGGAATACCTCTTGGGAACAGGATCCTTCTGGATTCGGATGTGGTACTAGCGATAGGATGCAGATTCACGGATCGTCACACGGGCAAGATTGACGTGTACAAGGGAAACAGGAAATTCATCCACATCGACATCGAGCCTACCCAGATCGGTCGTATTTTCACTCCCGAATTAGGAATCGTGGCCGACGCGAAGCTTGCCTTACAAGCCCTCCTTGCAGAGGCAAGGAAACGAGGACCTAAACGTCAACCCTCGGAACGGGTAAAGAACTTACCGATTCTCCGAGAACAACTGAAACGAAAAACAGATTACGACCAAATTCCTATCAAACCCCAACGAGTCTACAAAGAAATCAACGAATTCTACGACGATGAAACCCTATTTACTACTGGCTGTGGATTGAATCAAATCTGGAGCGGTCAATTCCAAGAAATTAACAAGCCCAGACATTATCTCCCCACGGGTGGGGCGGGAACCCTTGGGTTCGATATACCGGCTGCCATTGGGGCCTCTATTGCCACGGGGAAAAAACGTGCCGTAGCGGTAATGGGGGATTTCGGATTCACCTTTTTGGTAGAAGAGTTGGCCGTAGCCGCAAAGTATCAAGTGCCGATTACCGTTCTCGTACTGAACAATGCGAACCTCAGTCTGATTCGCCAGAACCAGAAGTACGCCTACGGATTCGAATATGCCATAGAAATGAAGGAAAACAAAGAGTTGATCGACTATATCAAAGTAGCCGAAGGATTCGGTTGTAAGGCCAAACGGGTAACAAAACCCGAAGAAATAAAACCGGCCCTTGCGTGGGCCAACAAGCACCCGGGGCCCTCGGTGATCGAAGTGCTGGTGGAAGAATGTACCGATTGCTCTATGGGAATTTCCATCGACTCCATCAAAGAGTTTCAGTAAAAGGACAATAGAATCGGCGAGGAGGTTACTCCTCGTCGATCAACTCTCCCAGGTTTTCCGTAAGATTCGTATAGATGGATTCCGGTTTGTTCATTTTTTCTCTATACATGTCCAGATCGAGTTTCTTGAGAATCTCCTCGAAATTCCCCTCGTTCCCTTCCGTAAGACCCATACTAGCTGAGAACGTGGGGATCCCTTCTTCTGCAAACTCCCCTAGGGCTCTTTCGATTCGTTTCTTTACTTCCTCCCCTGCCCCTATTTTCGTGTCGGGCATTAGGACAAGGAACTCATCTCCTCCATAACGACAGGGAATATCCACTTTGCGAATGTTCCGTTGCAGAATACTAGCGACCTGTTTCAATACAATATCTCCAACGGCATGGCCAAAATTGTCGTTGATTCGTTTAAAATCGTCGATATCCAACAGGAGTACCGTATACACCGTATGGTGCCTGCTACACCGCTGATGCTCTCGCTCTAAAGCTTTTAGAAAACTTCGTCGATTTGGAAGTCCCGTAAGCTCATCGGTAGAGGCCAAGTGTTTGAGAGAAGAAAGGTAGTAAGCCTTCTCGATGGCAATGGCTGCAAAATCCGCAATGGTAGTGAGGATTTTGAGATCCAATGGAGTAAAAGAATCTCCATTCAGCTTGTTTATTAACTCGATCACCCCAAAGACCTTGTCCCTCGAAACCAAGGGTACTCCAATGATGGATTGGGTTACGAAGCCCGTGAGTCCATCCATTTCATCGTAGAACCTTTTGTCCTTTCGCACATCCTCTATGATGACGGATTGCTTGTTTTCCGCTATCCAACCTGCAATGCCCTTTCCCCGAGGAATAACCTTTCCTTCCAGTTGATCCGTCCCGCTTCCTACTACGATGGCGAATCGTAAATTACCCGTCTTGAAATCTCGAAGCATGAGGGACCAGTTCAGAGGGGCAAAGATATCTCCGATCTGCTTCATCACTGCCCGTAGGGTTTCCTTCAAGGTAGAAGCAGAGGCTATGGATTTCGCCATCTCGGCAAAAAAGGAAAGCCGTATCAGTTCGTCCGTTGGGGAAAGGATTGGGTTGGTATGTTGGCCACTCTTCGCAGACTCAGTATTCATAGGTTGTTTTCCTCGTATCCTAGACGACGCGAGATATCTTCGGCGGCTCGGGTAATGCGGACCTTCATGTATTCTATCTTTTCCTGTGTCATCCGGAATACGGGTCCGGAAGTACTGATGGCAGCGACGATCCGCCCCGTATAGTCCCGAATGGGTGCAGCCACGCAACGGGCGCCGATCTCGCATTCCTCGTTATCTACGGCCCATCCCCGTCGTCGAACGGTTTCCAGTTCCTGTTTAAGGTCTTCCAGGGAATGAATCGTATTGGGGGTAAGGGCGGGAAGTCCCTGCTTTCGAACTAGTTCTTCCAGTCGGGATTCATCGAACCCTAATAGAAGGCATTTCCCTACCCCCGTTCCGTGGAGAGGAGCAATTTTCCCAATTCGCTGGAGAGTCTGGAGCATATGATCTGGTCCATCCACCACATCCACGTAGACTACATGGAAGTTCTGTTCGATGGCCAAAGACACAGACTCCTCAAACTCTCGGGAAAGCTGTTCCAAATATGGTCGTACGATATCACGGATCCGAACCTGACGGCTCACCTGGTTTCCAATTCGGCAGAACTTCATCGTTAGGAAATAGTGGGCCGTCTCCCGAACTTGATCTACGTACCCGTATTCCTTCAGGGTCGTGAGAAAACGCAACGCAGTGCTTGCAGGCATCCCGGTTCTTTTAGCGATTTCCTGGAGACGCATAGGGCCACCCTGGGAAGCCATCACCTCGATCACGTGGAATGCCTTCCCAATCGAAAGGTTTCGCTTTGTTCCCCGGGTCCTTTCAATCATTTCTGTTTTAGTTTTCACTTGTTAAAACTATGCCATAAGGAATCCTGTTGTGTAAAGCAGCCCTCGGTGCTATAGTTCCCTCTCATGAAGAGCTACGAGGAGATCAATCGAAGGATAGAAGCCAAGAAAGCGGTCGTACTTACAGCGGAAGAGGTGATCGAATACGTAGAAAAAAAGGGTCTAGAGGAAGCCGCCAAAGAAGTTGACGTGGTGACCACTGCGACTTTCGGAGCCATGTGCTCATCAGGCTGCTTTCTCAATTTCGGTCACAGTACGCCCCGAATACGGATCACCGAAGCATGGCTGGATGACGTTCTCCTCTATTCAGGGATTGCCGCAGTAGACGCTTACCTAGGTGCTACCCAACTTCGTCATAACGACCCCGCCAACATGGATTATCCGGGAGCGTTCAAGTTCGGTGGTGGGCACGTGATTGAAAAGTTGGTGTCAGGTAAACCGGTACAGCTCTTTGCCCTATCCTACGGAACGGATGATTATCCTAGACGAGAGCTCCGCACCTATATCACCATCCACGATCTGAACCAAGCTATCATGGTGAACCCCCGGAACTGCTATCAGAACTACAACGTTGCGGTAAATGCGGGGGAACGACCCATCTACACCTATTTAGGTTTGTTGAAACCTGGATTAAAGAACGCCTCCTACAGCTCCGCGGGACAACTTTCGCCTCTTTTGAATGATCCGTACTATGAAACCATCGGTATTGGAACCGCGGTTTGGTTAGCGGGGGCTCGGGGGCATGTGTACGCAGAAGGAACCCAATTCTCTTCCCTCTGCGAGCGAGGACCCAACGACGTGCCGATGGAGGGCGCCGGTACCCTTGCCCTTACCGCAGATATGAAAAAAATGAACCCTAAATGGGTTCGAGGAGTGAGCCTTGTGGGGTACGGAGTGTCCCTCGCTCTTGGAATCGGGATTCCAATTCCTATCCTGAATCCTCAAATCCTTAAACGTACCACGGTGAAAGACAGCGAGATCTATGCGCCGGTGGTCGATTACTCCCAGGATTATCCCAATCGGACGGGAAAGATCTTGGGAAGGGTAAGTTACGCGGAACTGAAATCCGGCGAGATCACTATCCAGGGAAAACGAGTGCCCACGAGTTCCATGTCTTCCTATGCGTACGCACTGGAGATTGCCGAAATCTTGAAGGACGAAATCCGTCGAGGGGAGTTTCTTCTCTCTCCCCCATTGGAGAGACTCCCCCTTGGCAAATCAATGAAACCCTTACCTATTAGAGGTCGTTCCCAATGAATACAACGAAGAAAGTGTTATTCTACTTTCCCAAGAGCGAAACCGAAAAACCCATCGTGTATCAACTGGTCAAAGACTATAACCTCATGGTGAACATCTTCCGCGCCAAGGTTACACCAGACGAAGAAGGCTACCTTCTTCTGGATATCACGGGAGACTCTTCGGACATCGATCGAGCTTACCAATGGATTCGATCTTTGGGCGTGCAGATCCGGGAAGATGTAAAAGGAATGCGATGGGATGAGAACCGATGTACTAGCTGTGGAGCCTGTATCACCCAATGCCCGACCGCTGCTCTACACATCCCGGATCGACGTACGATGCGAGTTTGGTTCGAAGCGGATAAATGCATCGAATGCATGAACTGCATCACCCTCTGTCCCTTCGGGGCTTGTTCGTCTCAGTTTTAATGGAGTACCGGAGTTTCAGCTATAAGGAAACGAATCTAAGGTTTCGGGTGCAACACCCGGAACAGATGATCCAGGAAGTACTGTTACAGCGCAAGCTACTAGAAGGGTATATCCGTAAGTATCCACAATTCCTTACCTCCCTCGTTCCGATCCCTCCTCTATCCGACGCACCTTCCATTGCTTTGGCAATGCATAAGGCCTCGGAACTTACGGGAGTAGGTCCCATGGCCGCTGTAGCGGGAGCCATCGCGGAATTTGCCGCCCGCACTGGTAGGGGAGTGGTAGAGAACGGAGGGGATATCTTTCTCATTTCCGAAACTCCTGTGGTGATCGGAGTGTACGGGGGGAAAACACCCCTTTCCGGTCGAGTGGGATTCCGAATCGATCCCCAACGAATGCCTATGGCCGTGTGTTCCTCCTCTGGAAAGATGGGGCATTCGTTGAGTTTCGGTAAGGCGGATCTGGTAACAGTGTTTTCGCAATCTGGGTCTTTGGCAGATGCCGCAGCTACTTTAGGCGGGAATCTGGTGCAGAGCGCAGAAGATATCGAGTCTGTGTTGGCTCATCTCTTAACGATTCCAGGGATCGAGGCAGCTTGGATCGAGATAGACGGGAAAGTAGGCTTCAAAGGGAACCTTCCTCCCTTAGTGAAACTGGAAGATGAAGGGTTCAATAAAAAAATAACCCGGGATCTGCGAAGCGGGGTTCACCTGGAAGATCTATAGATCCTATTTCCCTTCTTCTTTTACGAACAGTTGGAGCAGCTGAATGAAGGTATACACCTTCTTGTATACCTCCACCATCCGTTCCCGCACCTTTCCTTCCGCTGTCTGATCTACCTCTTTCCAGTTGATCAGGATTTCACTTTGAGGGCTTTTATCGTAATCTTCGATCAGGTTCTTTAGATTCTTACCAAAAACGATCAATTGCCTCCCCGATTCGGTAAGGATCTTGGCCATCCGTTCATTGATAACCCGAATCGTATCCCTCAGGGTCTTCATGGCTCCCTGATCACGCTCAACCCGATTGATCACCTTCCGTATCTTCGTTCCATACTCTCCTTCGTCTCCGCAAGCGTCGTCGAACTTGACCAGGTCCTCGCTCAACTCTACCAAGGTATGGAACGATTCGGACAATTGTTGCGAAAGGAGGTTGGTAGCCCACTTTCCTCGCACAATGAGTAGATCCCTCAGTTCCCGGATATCCTTCTTCACATAGTCCAGCATGAAAGCCTTCAGATAGTTAGCGGGTTCTGTAAGGGTATACCCGCTCACCATTTTTTTCGAGAAGGTTACATTTGCCTTGTCCGTATAGTACCGCATGCGGAGGATGGTGGGTCCTCCAAAGATCTTATGCACTAATTGATCGATCTGCTGGTTTTTCTTTTCCTGAAGGATCTTCTGGATCAGGAGTTCCGTCTGAGTTTTAATTTTATTCAGATAAGGTTCCACGATCCGTTCGCTGCTCACATCCAGCGTGGGCTTATAGAAAGGATTCCCATCTAGGTGTCGAATGATCAATTCCAATACCCCACTCTTTCGTACTTCTTCCAGGGAAGTAAGGAGTTTCTTCCATGCGGGGCGAGAGACAACGTCCACATTTCGGTAAACCTTCAATACGTCGAACAGTTCATCCCAGGAGTAAGAAGGATCCAAGGGAAGTAGAATTTCGAGGAAGTCTTTCAGATCGTCCGAGACATAGTCCCCATGGATGGCTTCGAACTTAGGGATATAGTTATAATCCTTGTCGGGAAGGTTAGGATCGAATTTCTTTAGAAGAAAATAATAATCGAAGAAGATCAGTTTAAGGAACTGATGCAACGCCCTATTCACTAGGTTGATCTGTTTGATCTTATCATGATCGAACACTGCATAGAGGGTTACGATCTGCTCCTTCACTTCTTCCACCAATGTTTTCAAGTCCTTTGATCGGGCTCGTTCCCGAAGTTTGTCCTCCGACAGGGATTCCACCAGTTCCAGTTCCTGTTTGCTTAGACTCGATTCGATCAGCAAAGTTCGCAACGCTCCGGAAGAAGCAGCATTTTGGAGCAGAACTTGAGCGGGCCCTACCACTTTGAAGATCTCGTGGAAGAATTTTGCCATCGCAGGGAGGGCTAGGCGCCCTTTGGGGTTATAGAACTTGTACTTGTTCCGTTTGAGTTCCTTCGCTATGTTTTTTAGTAAACGCTTTTTTTCTTTCTCTGGATCGTTAGCGCCAAGTAAGATAGATAAGAGACGTTCCCAGAAGCTTTCTTTCGAAGTTTGAGGCGCTGTAGGTGCATCCTTCGTGATAGGATCGATCCCTTTCGCATCCATTGCTTTTCATGGTATGAAAATTGGAGAATTTTGTCAATGAAAGATTTAATCGAAATCTTAGAGGAAGAGTCAGAGAAACTCGGGCTTCTCCAGCCCCGCATCTTCCGGTACCAGACGATGATCGGGTTCATCACGGGTCTCTACCATGGAAAAGGACACCCCTTAGAACAAGACCCTAACAACCCCAAAGGTTCCATCGGTGCCTTTGCACAGATGAATCACTACAGGATATTGGTGGAAAAATTAAAAGTCCTTCTTCGTTCTCTCGAATCCAATGGGCACCTTAAAAAGGGTATAGGTCGGATCTATTGCAATTCGCGGTTTCCAGAAAAATCTTTCGCCCTTGCAAGTGGCTTTGGAGTGAGAGGGAAAAACTCTTTAGTGATTGTGCCCACTTTCGGTACCTTTCTAATATTAGGGGGAGTGCTGTTCCCAACCCCTTCAACATCTTCGGAATGGATGAAAATCGAAGCGAGAAGGCTTACTGATATAGGGATGTTTCGGCAAAGAGAGTTTCTATCCGAAAAAGAGGAGTTTCCCCTTTGCGGAAGTTGTAACGCTTGCCAAGAAGCCTGTCCTACAGGTGCGTTGGAACAACCGGGATTCGTAGATACGAATCGATGTCTTCAGGCGTATGCGTCGCGTCCTTGTTCGGTACCTGAGGGAATTTCGGCAAAATGGGGCACCCTATTTTATGGTTGCGATGCCTGCCAAATCGTTTGCCCCCACAATACTCTGTTCGTACCCGGTTCTGGGACCCATGAAAAGCGGGGATTCTTGGGAAGCGGGATAGAATTGGGGAAAGTCCTCGAAATTCCAGATACTGAACTGCGCAAAGGACTTTTTCGACATTCCGTGCTGGATATCGCCTGGATCACACCCCATACCCTCAAACGGAATGCACTGCTTGCCTTATCCAACCATCCTGTATCGTCTAACTGGATAACCCTAAGGTGGCACCTGTTGGAAAAGTATGAGAGATCTCCAGATCCCATCCTTCGTACCGCGGCCGAATACACTATGAAAAGAATTAGAAACAAGGTAACATATATCTGATCATTATGGAAAAGATGGATATACAAAAACTGATATTCCTTGCCTTGTTCTTAGGGCTGACCATACTGCTCCTAGTGATTTTTAGCCCCTTCTTCTCCACCCTACTCTGGTCCCTTCTGTTCTATATCCTGATCAATCCGCTGTATCAGCGATGCTTGAAATGGATTCCTCCTACTACCAAGGGATTCACCATCTATCAGAATGTCATGGCCGCTATCTTCTCCCTTCTGATGGTTGCCCTCATTATCCTGCCCATTATTTTTATTTTACAGGGCGCCTTCAAACAGTCTTTTCAACTCCTCCACCTGTTGGAAGGATTCGTCAAAAGAGGGGCAAAGGGGTTGGCTTTTCACCCCGATGATCCGCTGGTCCACACGATCCGGGAGATCACGTTCAACGCGGTGGATCTTTCCAAAATAGATCTACCGAAAGCGATCATTTCCTTCCTACGTCAAAGTACGGATTTCCTCTTCAAGTTCTCCACACAGATGGTTCGAAATGTGACCAATTTTTTAATCACCCTGCTCTTCATGGTATTTACCCTGTTCTTTCTTCTGTTGGATGGGAAGTATCTTCTCAGTCTATTCATTCGGGCCGTTCCCTTAAATAAAGAGCTTTTACTTGTCTTCGTCCACCGATTCAAAGAAACCACTCAGCACCTAGTTACTGGATACTTCCTCGTAGCTCTCTATCAAGCTACGGCAGCAGGGATCCTATTCTATCTGTTCCACGTCCCCGCCTTCCTCCTGCTCTCCCTCCTGGTCCTCTTCTTTGCCTTCATACCCATGTTCGGGGCTGCGGGAATCTGGATACCTGTGACGGTGTTGAAGCTTCTCTATGGGGACACTTCCGGAGCTTTACTACTAGCTGCCCTATGTACCTTTTTCGTTTCTACGGTAGATAATTTCTTGCGCCCCTTGATCCTTAAAGATCGGATAAAAATTCATCCGCTCTTGATCTTTTTCTCTATTTTAGGCGCTCTCCAATATTTTGGATTCCAGGGGGTCATTTTGGGGCCCCTGATCCTCATTTTCTTTTTTGCCGCTTTGGATATCTTCCTCGAGCAATACCAGATTCCCCATGAAAAAGAATCGAATGATAGAGAACCGTAGATTAACCGTAGCGAAGAGTTTACTCATCGGCTAATCGATACCCCACCCCAACTTCCGTTAGAAGATATCTTGGCCTCGCCGGATCCTTCTCCAACTTTTTTCTTAGTCCTGCCATATATATGCGTACGTAATGAAGCTGGTCCGCACTTGCGGGACCCCATACCTCTCGCAGT